>Ga0123355_10002984_pt1 | contig 24061 bp, 15 predicted proteins | sample TergutEmb28metaG_3_FD_89872 | JGI IMG/M metagenome (GOLD analysis project Ga0123355, IMG submission 89872) | Embiratermes neotenicus P1 segment gut microbial communities from Petit-Saut dam, French Guiana - Emb289 P1 | ecosystem: Host-associated > Arthropoda: Insects > Digestive system > Gut ... | reverse complement strand
GAAATAAAATAGCAGGTGACATCAAGTTGGTCGCAAGCTCCTGATGATGGATATATTAATGCCCGAAACATGTTGAGCACATAAGAAGTGAAATAAAATAGCAAGTGACATCAAGTTGGTCGCAAGCTCCTGATGATGGATATATTAATGCCCAAAACATGTTGAGCACATAAAAAGTGAAATAAAATAGCAAGTGACATCAAGTTGGTCGCAAGCTCCTGATGATGGATATATTAATGTCCGAAACATGTTGAGCACATAAGAAGGGAAATAAAATAGCAGGTGACATCAAGTTGGTCGCAAGCTCCTGATGATGGATATATTAATGCCCGAAACATGTTGAGCACATAAGAAGTGAAATAAAATAGCAAGTGATATCAAGTTGGTCGCAAGCTCCTGATGATGGATATATTAATGTCCGAAACATGCTGAGCACATAAGAAGTGAAATAAAATAGCAAGTGACATCAAGTTGGTCTTTTATTCTTCAACTAGCGCATCTAGTTGGTTTTATTATAAGAATTTTCTTTCAGATGTAAATTAACGTGCAGATTGTTTGTTCATCCTCCGTCACCAGTCACGCAAAGAATAGAATTATTTATTGACGAATCTTATTTTGTACATGTTTGTGCCCTTATTTGCCACAACCGTATAATAAAATACTTTTGTACTTCAGTATTTCGTATGCTATTTATAACTAACACACAATTCCTACGTTTAAGAAATTAAGCTGTTTATCACGCCTGCCAGACAACTACAAACAGACGCATTTCGGTTTTCGTAAAACTGTCATTACTGCCATCGAATTGTATTTACATGAATTGTCTGTCAGTCTTACTGACATGTTATTAAGAGCTTAAAATATACAATTGTAGAATAGATAATGAAACATGCACTCTCATTTCGAAACCAAGTACTTTCCGTACTTGTGCTATTTTGTCTGGATTTCCTGTTCACGTTTCTATTCACATTTACGTCCTTATGACATATAATACATACACATAATACATATACATAATACATATACATAATACGTATACATAATACATATAATACAACTTCGTCCATAAGAGAACCAAGATTCAACGGATATACAACAGATACAGGAGCTTCAAAACTGTGTAAAACAAAGTACTTCACCAATCATGATAATAATATATGAATATCACACTATATATACGAATATACGAGTTGGCAGAGGTACTACTAAACAACAGAATATAATAATTATAAAAAGACATGTGTAACACGTAAATAATTCATGACATAAACTTAGCAATACACTGCACCTACACGCAGCAGGCCGGTAATGAGACAAACGTAAAAAAAAAAAAAAATATTTTCACAATTTGCTAATGCTTATACGTACATTTGGTGTTGTTTGTTTCAAATTTTTTGGATTGTGCACGGTAAAAAAAATTTGTAAATGTCAATAAACCGATAGGTTATTCAGAAGCAGCAGAAGAAAGTAGTGCTAATGCGAAAGTACACAACGTTTGTCGTGGGAAATATCATTACGTGTGTCACAAATTGTAACTGCAGAATGGTTGCAACGTTATGTGTACCGTAGAAACATGGTGTGTTGCTGGTGTACCTTGCGTAATGGTGATAAATAATGATGATGATGATGATGATGATGATAATAGTAATAATAATAAAAATTTCACAAAAAGTTCAAGAGCTTTGAGATAACATTTCCATATACCATTGGTTGCATTTTCTGTGCCCTGGTTGCTGGAAACGTTCATACAATTTTGCTAGCTCTGAATTCCCCACTTTGTAAAAGTCGCCTCAGCAAAACGAAATGTGCCTCTTTTGCGGGATAGTCAAAGTTTAATTGTTTAATTACATTTATCCTACGAACTTTAGGGAAAGACGGCGCTCTGCCTTCCCGACTGGTACCTTCCAGACTATCGCAATGAATTTGCTGACTTATTTGTAAGGGACTCAAATCAGTAAAGCAACTGGCCAGGGACTGGGATATAGGGTTTCGATTTACATTGGAGGAAGGTATTTTCTTTTCGTCAGAACACGCAGAGCGTGAAATTGGCGAGCTCTTTTTTATCTAGCGAAGAAGTTAAGAAAGCGTGTATATTCAGGTCTACTTCCTCCGTCCACGTGCATCCTGCGACACAGAAACTTCTTCACTTCCACCGGCTTTCAGTGTCGTCAAATGATAACAAGAACATGTGAACCGGCAGTTTCATGCATATAGTCTAGACTTTAATTTGTAGAGGTAATAGGGCTGCAGCTAATTACAAATCCATTTTAAGGATTTATATTATTATTGTTTTATTCTTAGACGTTGGTGAACAATTTCGGAAGTATGTGGACCGAGACGTAGCTTATAATTCATGAAGATGTAAGTTAGACTTTACGTAAATTACACTACAATGGCCGATTCCAGTACCGCGCGGTCTAAGACGTGGATCTGCAGCCTCTCGCTTGCTGGGATGGGGTGTTTGAGTCTCGCCGGGGGCATGGAGTTTTGTCTCTTGTGAGAGTTGTGTGTTGTGAAGTAAAGGTTTCTGCGTCGGGCTGATCACTCGTCCAGAGGAGTCCTACAGAGTGTGGTGTGGCTGAGTGTGATAGTAAAGCCTCGATTAGGAGGTTCTGGCTTATTAGCAACTTTCGCGCGATAAACAACATTATGCGGTGATCGTGAGATGGCAACTACTAGAGCTAATAAAACATGTTTACGTCAGAAATGTAAGAGGAGCCACTGTAAAATATAGTCCCCAGGGAGACGTGGCGCCCGGGATTTTTTAATCCTTGCATTACAATGTTTTCTTCCTTCCTGCACCCACACTTTCCACGTTGCCATTTTGATGTTTTATATGGATTTGTCATCTCTTCTGTTCGCGCTAAATGTTTCATCCATTTGCTGTCTTTTTTATTTCAATGTTCATAAAAATGTATTAAAATACAAATTATGGATCATGGATCTCTGCATTACATATTCATCTGCTCGTCTTTCCTAGATTCAGGTGTATATTCTACAGTTTTGTCTTATTTACTAAAAAAGAAAATTTTTTTCTGTTATCAGTAACGTAAAGAACATAAATTATTGTAGCATATTCTACACGCCTGTAAGATCTCTGCTGCTACTTGTAATGCAACCTGTATTGCTGCTACTCCTGCGAATGCTAGCACTCTAGCACTGATATTATCGTTAACTCTCGTATTACGTCTTCTCTGCTTTCCAACACCGTTTTCTGTGGAAATAAAGACTTAGGCTTTCTCTTCGTGTGCCTCTTTGTATGTCCCTCAATAAATGTTGAGCCAATTCAGTCACTTTTCCAACAACCTTTGGAACGGGCTTTATTCCACTATCGGTAGCCACGCCTGTGGATACATTCATTTTATGCTACTAGCGACGATGCTACATTTGTGGTAGAATAAACAATAGCGCCTTTTGGAATGGGAAGTCGAAGTCTTCCGTGCTAATCCGTCACTGAGTAACAAAGTTGTCGTTGGAGTTTGTGTTTTTGTTTTTGTGGCATGTCAATTATAAAACATGACCGCTGAGGAAATTGAACATTAATATTTGCGTGAAGATAAGTAGGGAGTCAAGTGACATTTTTGTGTACCGATGAGACACAAAGGTGCCTAACATTTTCGTACGGCACCTTATTGTTGTTACAGTTACGTACGCGGCAGCAGGACCAAGCTTTGAGGTTATGTCTGACACTTGTAATGGAATATGATACGAGTTCATGGTGATTATGCAGTGCCACTGACTACAAATTTACGTAATTATTTATTAATTATTATTCTTCTTGTTATTCTGTAACACCGATTGGATAGTTACGCGGAAAGTAAGCGCCATACGTTTGTCACCGGAACTTCTTGTTTACTTACGAACTAATCTCTTAATGCATTTTCACGAGTTTGTATCCTCATCGTTAATACGAATTCGTGAAAGTTTGAGCTTGTCATTAATCAGAGAGTAGAGTGCAGATTGGGGCTTTTAGAATAGGCGTTTCAGCGTTGCAGATAATGGGAATGCCGTGTGTGACACGCAGGACAATGCAGCTTAACATTCCTAGAAGTCTTGCACAGCAGTTTAAAATTAAACACGCTCGGCATTATGGGAAGCCGAGTCACTATGTGTAGAAACGTACAAGCAAGAGAGACCTTAAGTTGAGGATTGTTGAAGACTGACGTCTTCGTTTGTTATATCGCGCCGACTGGTAGGAAGTTACCGACGTTTCGGCGAATCATATTGCATTCACTTTCAGGGTCAGAGGGTCAAAGAAGTCAACTTTATCCGTAGACTGTCGAAGAGTACCGATATTTTAAACGTTGGTAACTGTTTATCGGTCGACATGGCTTAAGGAACTAGAGGTTTTTAATCTTCAGCACCGTGGTGTGGGAATTACAAATCTCGAAAGTAAATTACATTTTCTCGTTCTCAGAATTATATTATGCTCATTGGAAGCCGAATTACCTGACACTCGAGCGGAGGTCCATTAATTTAATCCGTTGCTACATCTCCGTTTCCCAGCGTGCTTTTGTATCTCTCTCATGTCTTCTGCAGCTTTCGCAGATTGGGTCCACGAGGCCGTTTCGCTAAATGAAACCCCTTGCCATAGATAACTTATACGAATATTGTCCTCCTTGAAGATTTTCGTGAAATTTATTAATGCCTCCAGGTGAATGCGGAGATGAGAAGGTATCATGTGCCTTATAGTAAACTACAAACACTTCGAAATATTTGCATACTTCAGCTAACAATCGCATAGACAGCTGGCTTGTTACAGTGACCAACAGACGACCTAGACCTCCGAGGAATGGTGTTCAATTGTTGGCAAGATAAACAGTTCTGTCTCTTTTCTAAAAGTTTCCGAACGGCACTTGTGCCCTCCTAGGCTCCCCATTTTATGGTACCTAGGGCATAGCAGTCAGGGCGTCACGCTGACCGCTCGTCCTCACACAGTGCGAAAGCTAAAACTGTTTCCAACTAAAACTACGACCATCCACATTTCTTCTTTGCATGCACAGGATCAAGCTGACGCGTCGCCTTCACTTATTGTAGCAGAACTCAAAATTTCAACATCTCTACTAGCAAAGTCTGCAATTGGATGCAGTTCTCATGCATCTAAATCTAGTCCTTGTAGCCCACCAGACTTAGATTCCTATTGGCTTATTTATGGACTTCGAGGCAGATGATTTCAGAGAAGAATTTACCCATCAACTTTCCGCATACGTTCCTTGCCTGTCCATCTCGGCTATTTTGTCAGTCCATCTTAACTTCTATATTTACCACACCATCAGAAATAGGATGGGGTGTTCAAATCACAAAGTTTCTCTAAATGTCACATCCTAAACTCAGCATTCTTTACTTGGTCGCCATTCACTGCCATCTTCTGCAATAAGTAACTTGGCACAAGCCATAGTACGTATGACTTGCATGTGGGAAGTGACTGGTGCAAACGCAACTTTCTTTACATCTCATTTCTAATGTATAACTGGACACAATTTAATAACTGAATTTCAAAATCGTTGTTTTATTTATTATGATTTCAGCAAACTGAATTCTTAGAATTTAAAGTTAATACTGACACATCAATTTCTTAGGAATTTGCTAAGTTTACTTGGTCAAAGTTCTGGACAATACAGCATAGAAGACGTATTACAGCCTGCTCCAAGAGCCCAATTAATATCCATTAGTTTGGTGTGACTATAGCTAGTTCGGTAAGCCTCTTAAGAGGAAGTAACAATTTAATTCCTTCACCTTTGACACAAAATTCCGTATAAACCTTAGAGAGGTCTACGCAGTACTTTTCTATAACAGCATATTCTACCGATTTGCCAAATTTGCTCAGCTGTGGAATAAGAGTACAGGGTTTATGAAGGCGTAGGTTCTTTGTTGACGTAGACAATTCCACACCACGAAATTTTAAGATTACTTTCTTCCCATGTTACATGTCCCACCCGTATAATTTAACTGTTACTTTAAACAATAAGCCGTCAACACCTTGCCAGTTTGTCGTGATATCTTTTTACAAAATTATTTTATTCACCTTTTAGTTCCTCTCCGTTTTACACACATTGAACTTCATCGTTTATATAAAGCAACCGTTCTGCATATTGTTTTCTTCAGGAGCTCCTCCATGCACTGCGATGCTTATAGTTAGATTGGCTGTGCAGGTTTTTTAATGTGAAGCAGTTTTCTTATGTATTGTGTAGATAAACAACCAGGCCTCTAGTATAGACAAAATAATAAACATTTTTAATATTAATATTACTAATAACAAAAGTATTAATATGTATAACTTAATTTGGATACAAGTTTCAGCTCTTGTTTGCGTTTGTGCTTGACTTTAATTCGCTACTATTATTGCAAGCTCCGTACGGTCTGTTCGCAACTTCAGTGGCTGCTGCATAAGCTGGTGGGAGCCCGCAGGTGCTACTTCATTTGCCATCAGTGCAATCCTCTGTGCGAGTGGTTCTTTTTAATGTAACCCTGATTAAAGTAGCTGGAAAATGGGATCTATTCCACACGGATTATTTGTATGTGGCTCCTAAGTTTACAACCACAAACTTTTACACAAGAAACTCTCATTCATGGGTAAAGATATAACATGTATCGTCATATTACACACACATTATGCACAATGTACATGAACAGCCTGACATAAAATGGAAATATTATTACAGGTAAACCTTTTTACTTCGGAGTTTATAAAACGACGAGGTAGTAAATTGTTGTGAAACTGAGGATAACGTTTGTTCACATCTGTTTTATTCTTATTGTTGAACTATATACTGAACTTTGTTGTGCTCCTCTTGTTATTTGTATTATGTTATTTTTTTATGTTTTTATGTCTGTGGTTACTTCTGTCAAGTATTTTGTTTTATGTTGCTGTGTTGTCTCTGCTATGGGCATTTTGACTGTTATGTCGGAACATTAATAATAACGAATTCAATTGCATTATTCGTGGTCATGTTGTGAACAAAATTCGTGAGTGTTCTTTTTTGCGTTATCTAGTTACCAGTAGCTTATAAAATATTACGTTTCCCTTTTTGACCCTTACACGTTTTTCTTACTGTGTATTAACCCTTTAAAGACGAAGCGCAGACCGCTTTATTTAAAGACCCAATCCGTACCGCGCTGTAAACACTTTTCATCTCGGTTATAAAAACCAATCAGTTTATGATGTAAGTGACACAAGTCACTGTTTGTTCTCGGATGAATACAAAACACGTAAATACAATGTGGGATAATGTACAGTTCTTGAATGCTAAACCTGTTGGTACCGCACGTAATCAGTAGATATTAAAAGGTCAATGGCAGAATTATTTGGTTGAACTTACTAAAATATGATTACTTTTCAGCATCTTTCCGCTTATTTAACAAAAAAAACCTACCATGTATGAGAAGTAATTCTATTCACTCATTACTTGTCACAGTAAGATTATTTACTATACGTAAAGTCATTTAATTAGCATACCAACTAATGCACATACATAAAACTTCACATTGGTATGGTAATTAAATGACTCTACGAAATGCACGGGACCGTGGTGGCACAGTGGTTAAGGTGCTGTGCTACAAATTAGAAGGTCGCTGGTTCGATCCCAGCTGGTGTCAGCGGATTTTTCATTGACATAAAATCCTTCCGATCGCACTATGGTCCTGGGGTTCGACTCAGCCTCCAAGAGAAATGAGTACCAGGGGTATTTCCTGGGGGTAATGTCGGCCGGTGGGCAAGGCTGACAACCTTACCACCATCCTGTGCCGTTGTCACGTAATCTGGGAACCTTAACTTCCTGGTACCCTATGGGCCTGTCCAGGCCTGTAATGGGACTACTTTACCTACGAAATGCACGGTACAACGATGAAGATACTATACGTAAAGTCCAAACTTGACGTGCAAACGTGGCATAATTATTTTTCGAGTTACACGTATTAATTATACAAATTATTTATAAGACTTTTAAGTTATGTAGCAAGTAAATGTAGGATAATCGTGGGCGATAAATTGGCAGGGATACGAAAGATAGCGGCCGTGACAAATTTAGAAATCAAATCCGACCTACCTACAGGAAACAAATAACGACAAATATTCTGTCACCAGACATAAGCTTGAAGCTCATATTGATGGTCACTACAATCAGAAGTTCGGTGTAGGGGTGAATTTAATGTTGTTCTTGTGCGCGTCATGAAGGCTTGGAGAGAGTGGGTGTATTTCTCTACTAAGTGTTCACCTCAACACAAAAACTGGGTACATGGTCAGTTTGTTCCCGCGTCCAGTGGAAGGGGCTTTGGTACCCACCAATTGGGAGACTAGAAGGGATTTATGTAGTTGCTGGAAGAATTTTGAGGAGTGAAAAACTTCGCCCCTACAGGGAATCGAACCACAGTTCTTCTGTCTTCCAGCCCGTAGACTGGTCACAATTCCGACTAATAACTACCTAACCAACTAACTAACTGCCTAACTACCTAACTAATCCCATGGACAGAGTCCTTCTTGAGAACATAACCGGTTTTCACTTAGTCATGAAATTCCCCGCATTTTATGGAACCTGAAGGCTAACTACCGCATTCACAAGAGTCAGCTACCTGTCCCTATTCTGAGCCAGATCAATCCATTCCACACCTCCATCCCACGTCTTGAAGATGCATTTTAGTATTATCCTCCCACCTACGCCTCGGTCTTCCAAGTGGTCTCTTTCCCTCATGTTTCCCCATCAAAACCCTGTAAGCAACTATCAAACTCCCATACGTGCTACATGCCCCGCCCACCCCATTCTTTTCTATTTCATCACTCGAATAAAATTTGGTGAGGAGTACAGATCATTGAGCTCCTCGTTGTCTAGTCCAGCCCCTATTACTTGGCACCTTTTAAGATAAAATGCTCTCCTCAGCACCCTATTCTCAAACACACTCAGCCTACGTTCGTCCCTCAATGTGAGCGACCCAGTTTCACACCCGTACAAAACAAAAGGCAAAATTATAGTTCTGTATATCATAATCTCTATATTTTCCGATAGAAAACTGGCAGACAAAAGATTCTGCACCGAATGATAGCAAGCATTCTCCGACTTCAGTCTGCTCTTAATTTCCACCTGGATGGAATTCTAATTTCCTTGCGGGGTTTACCAAATATTTAAACTCTTACATTTTTCCAAAGGACTTATTATCAATCTGTATATTGTTATTTCTTCGTGCTTTCTGGTCTGTATACACGATCATGTCAAAGCGACTCTGCAACCTTGTCATGTAAGATATAAGTCAGAATAATTATCTAATTAAATACATCACTATAAGCCTGTTATTTACAATATTATGACGCGCGTCGGACAATTAAGTACTAGATGTCACATCAGTTATCCAAATCCCAAGAAGGAACGTATATCGCTTTAACTTACATTGACCTGATAAGCCATAATTTTATTTCTTTCTTCGCCATATTGCAAATAAGAAGTCAAAATTTTCTATCAATTGAATTTTCGTCGACTTGCGATAGACGTTTTCTCCATCAGTTGGGTTATGGAAAACTGTGACGACGGCAGAATTATTGAAGAGACGCCTGCGTTTTGTTACCTAGGAGACCTGAGAGAAGCATTCGAGTCTCCCAGCGTCCCACAGTTCCACTGTGCCTATATATACTGCATGTGCAAGTTTGAAAGGAAGGAGTGGGTAAACATTTGCTGCATCAACAGCAGGCATATGGTGACGGGGTTTGGATTTTATTTTCCATTTCTCACTGAAGATTTCCCTTTTGGTAGTAGTGTGAAAGAGTGGAGAAATAAATGAGAGTGTACTGTTACGTTTTCCACTGTACCTTAGTGGGTTAAAGTTACATTTCAAGAAAAGGCGCAGTACGCTAGAGATCTTCTGTATTTCGTCAGTTTTACTTTTGTTTGGAATTGGTTACGTGAGAAGGGATTGCAGCAGTCTGGAGAAGTCGGAAGTGTTTGTGTGTTTCCGTCATAACTGCCTTTTTCTTAAATTGCAATTACCGAACTTTTCTTGTAATGTAAGTTCATTTATTAAGTACAATTTCTGAATTTGACGTTCAGGTGACCGTGCATCGTGATAAATTGACGTTCAGGTGACCGTGCATCGTGATAAATTCTTATAACAAAACCAACTAGACGCACTTATTTCTCAGATTAGTTTTAGGAATAAAATTCTACATGTTTCGGACAGTTCTTCTGTCCATCATCAGAAGTTTTTCACTGTACACACAGCAATGGTACATGTCATACAGGTTTGCTGACAACTTGCGAGCAGAATCAGGACGGAACTGTGTACAGTGAAAAGTTCTTGATGATCTGTCCGAAACATGTAGGGTTTTTTTTTTCCAAAAATAAATTTAGGAAATTAGTGTATCTAGTTGGCTCTATTATAAGAAAATTAATGAGTTTGATTTTTACTAATTATTTCGAAATTCGCTTCTGATACCAGTTTTACAGAAAAATTATACGGTTTAGTGACTTTTGTGACTCTGAAGTTATAGTCTAACGAAAATATTGAACTGAAAGCTCAGTGGTACAGACTTTGAAGGCGTTATGCTATGAATCTGAAAATTATTTGTTGAAATGTATTTGAACACTGTTAAAGTATCTTTTCTCTGCCGATTACGTAACGTAAGCCATACCCCTCTTCTTTACCAAAAATCATACGTGATGTGTATGTATTGTTCTGTCTGTGTATTATTGTTCAGTATCTTCTTGCCGTCATGGCGTATGCATTCTCACAATTTGTTTTTCCGTTGTAGGAAGGAAAATAGATGAAAAATACCTTTTTTTGTACTTCAGCAACAAGACACATTGTACCATAAAGGCACTAATACATCACACATATAAACACTGTAAGCAGTTCCTATCATATCTGTTATCAGTTATGTTTAAAGTGAACCTGAAACTTCTCAAGTGTCTATGTAAGTTATTCTGGCGCCCTTGACCCTGTGCAGACCGTGACTTCAGATGGGGAGTGGAGGTAAAGCTCCATTATTTGTTAACGTTGGCTGAGATAGTGCTGAGTGGTCAGCTTCACGATCCATCGCTTTAGTCCTGGAGAAAGCGCCGCATCTTCCAACTGTGTATGAGTTGCTCTGATCAGTGTATAAGAACAGATAATGTTACTCTGAAGGAATTATAGATATGTAAAACATCGATAAAAGAAGTAGTCTGAAATCACAATGACTATGATATTGATGTTTATAATAGTAGTAATAGTAGTAAAATAATCTTGAGATGATTCATCCCGTTGTTTTATAATACTAAATAAATAAACCAACTGCTAAATCCATCTGACATAACATATATACAAGATTTATTCTAAATAATTGTCGGGGTTTTAACAAATGCCACCTCGTTCTCCAGATGCAACCCCATGTGATTTCTTTCTATGGGGTTACGTCAAGTATCAGGTTTATGTTCCTCCTCTTCCCGCAAGTATCCCGGAACTGAAGGTACGAATCAGAACAGCCATTGAAACCATCACCGCTGACATGCTACAAACAGTTTGGATCGAACTCGATTATCGTGTTGATGTTTGTAGAATCACAAAGGGTGCATATATAGAGCACCTGTAAGGTATGTAACAAAAACTTGGAGTGCTGTTCTATTTAACAAAAAAATACATATACTGCTATCTGAAGTGTGTTGTGTATGAAACGTTGTTAAAACCCTCACAATCATTTCAAATAACCCTGTATTTTAAGGTATGATCCTGCTGCATGTTTAGTGGTTCAACAAGCCATCACCAGGCTGGACATAAGAAGTAAGGAGATAAATTCTACAGCTGCAGTTGGTGTTCAGTCAGGTTAGAGGTCTCAATCCTGTTACAAGTTTCTATTTTTAAGATTTGATATTGGAATTTTACAGTTGGTATCACGGATACATGTAATAATATTGAGAGAATATCATCTGCAGCTCTAGACTTTTTGTCCTTGTTGAAAGCTGAAACATGTGGGTGGTTTCTACTTAAAATCACACAAATTGTGTTTCACAGTAGTTGGTTTTAGTTATTTCATACTAAATGTTTAATGTTTAATGTGTTATGAACATCGGTAATTAAAGAATAATTAATTAGTCACATCGCTTCCTGTAATTATATATACAGTGCTAGTGTGAGGTTCTCTAAAACGTTGGTATATAAACAGTTTTAATTATTATATTTCAGTTGTGCATAATTTGACATGCAGATACTGGTAAAGGTAAAGCAGTCCCATTACAGGCCTGGAGTGGCCCAAAGGGTTCCAGGAAGTTAAGGCTCCCAGATTTCATGACAACGACACAGGATGGTAGTCAGATTTTCAGCCTTAAGCACCGGTCGCCTTTACCCTCAGGAAATGCTCCTGGTACTCATTTCTGTTAGAGGCTGAGTCGACCCCATGGCCATAGTGCGATCGGAAGGATTTTATGTCAATGAAAAATTCCAATGACACCAGCTGGGATCGAACCAACGACCTTCTGATTTGTAGCGCAGCACCTTAACCACTGCATGCTGATACTGTATTAACAAAATCTTTGTGCGGTGATTCTTGAAGCATAACGAAAGAAACCTGCGAATAAGGAGTTAGTACGAATATACATCCTAGTTCTTTTGAAAATCGCGTGTAAATAAACCACGTTAAGAAGTGTACGTGTAACGTAAGATTGTGTTATTTTCGTATTTTGCTACTTTTAACGCAAATATCAGTCCAGCGATTTTGCTTGAATAACTTTTGAAAAGAAAAGAGAGAAGAATATCAAAAGTGACACAATGGAAGAGCAACAACGAATTCCCTTTTTTGTTCTCCGCCAGTTGAAGTGGAAGTTACGGTGGCCTCACTTACTGTGGGAATTGGTTTCTAAAACATGCAGCATTTGTTGTTTTTTATTCACAAAACTGTTAGCTTTGCGGCTTTCACGCGAATTCCGTTTTTAGATTTATGTTTGTTGTCATGAACTGATGGGCCATGCATATGAAGGGTTGCATGGGGATAGATTATATAAATACCTGAGGATTCTGTATGAAATATTTTTATATGATAAAAGAGGTACAAAAATAGCAATTCTGATTAAGGATCTCCATTGTTGGGGTAAACCTAATTATGAAATAAATTTAATGTAATATATTATTACAAATGATCTTGTCTCTAGAGAATGTAATGCCCCATCTGCAGGGTATCCCACAACAGTTTACCTGTAAATATCTCTATGTATACTAGTCACTAGGATCATATATTATTAAAAAGGATTTTGTTAACCTTTATCAAATATTCTCTCGTTTCTAATTACAACTACTGAATACGAATCCAGGATGCTTTTACATAAGAACTTCCTCTGAACAGAAATCATCGGATATATATTGTATATTGCAGCGTGAAAGGGATAATGTCGATGTCTGGCAGACATGTGTAGATAGGAAGATAATCTCGGTGTGTTGTAAACTACTGTAGACAGGAGGAAAATATTGGTGTTGTAGACTACTCTAGACAAGAGGATAATGTCCGTGTGTTGTAGACCAGTGTAGACAGGAGGAAAATGTCCGTGTGTTGTAGACTACTGTAGATAAGAGGATTAGTTTGCTGTTGTTAACCCAAGTTCGTTGCGACACATTTCCCCGTTCCATTTTAGACTTTCTCTAATTGAAAGTCCAGGAATACTGGATCAGTCAAGGAAAGTTTTGTTAGCGTCTGAGAAAATCTGATATCCCACTCACATTAAGGGGTCATGACATTTCTGATACGAAGCATCATCCTTTGCCCAGATGTACCTACCTCCGTCTCATTCCCTCTGTTAGCTGAACGGAAGTTTCTCGAAGTTCTAGAAGTAACCTATCTCCATAATAATATAAATTTCACATAACAGATCTCGCATAAGGTTTACTCGTTCTTCCCTCAAAGTTAATGATTTCTTGGGACGAATGTTAAATGGCGTCGTAACTTCAGGTCTGTTGTCGCTCTGTGCGCTACGTCTAATGACATTGTTTATTCTGTTTGGTAAATTTTCGAACACTTCCAATTATCTCATTCATGAGGCCAGAGGAAGTAACTGTGGCTAGAGTTTCCCTAATTTGACAAGGAATGTGGAATCAAAAGTCTAAAATTAACTCATATAAAAATAAATAAAGAAATAAATAAAAACAAGGTATGGAGAACACTGAGATAGAGTGTAAGACAATGGCTGACCCAATAGAGCGGTTTGATAGTGAAAATTCGATAGTAAGATAAGAGAAAAATTAAGAGTGGCAGACGATGTTAAGGTGATGTATTTCAGAACAGTGGCAGGATATTCGCTGAGGACTAACGTTTTCTGGAACGTTACGCAACCTCGACATTAATATCCCTCAAGCGTCCCACAAGTTGCAATAGTACGCCGTTCATTACGCAGCATCATCAGGCCCACTAGTTCGCAGTGCTGGGCTACTTGCAATCCGCATACCTTGGAAATGTAACTAAGCACTGTGGTATCCTGCTAACAAAGAGAATTATGGGAATTTCAAGGTTTCTTTTTTTCGCCGACAACTAACGGATGGTTGTACTGAAAAATGGTGCCTGGAATCCACTGGTTCGTCAACTTGGCAAGGTCATGTTGCCGACGGAGGACTGACCAAGCTCCTTCTACAAAGAAATCGAGCGAATGGAATTCAATAGGTCAATTGAGGCTCCCCGTGAAAAGGCGGTCAAGTCGATGGGATCAGTGGGTGGATCTTTAGAAAAGTCGCGTTGAGAACCTCTGATCAAAAACCGCAATGAATACATATTTCGCTGCAAAACTAGCATCAGAATGTCAGTCAAGAATATACAAATCCCTGAAGACTTAGAGGGGAATGGAAGTGGCCAATTTCACTAGGAGGTGCAACAGGCCCAAATCTTGAAGTGTTTATAGAGATTGCGCATGATGATGATGATGATGATTATTGTTGTTATTATAATGAAGGTAAAATAAACAAGCTTAATCTTCGACCAAGTAAAATTGCGATTCAGCCCTTGAAACAAGTCCTGGAAAGAATTTATGACTCCTGCCGTATTTTAAGTACCTCACTGTTAAGTAGAGTTGAAAGAGAGGAATTAATAATCTCAAAATTATTAATCTATGTCTCTGCATACTTTCCACGCGTATAGATTGTCACTGCGGTAAATTTGTTACAAACGACTTCAGACAATAAAAGTCACCATATTTGTACATTTCCGTAAGTATGCTACATCACCTTTAAGGGCCCCATACACTCTACGTTGAACTGTGCAAAAAACTGCACGAAAAACTGAACTGAATGTTCTCTGGCACACCACAGGTTTCCCATAATTTTTTTTTTGGTCGGCCATGTGTGTCTTCTTGTGCGTGTGTCTATGGTGGATAAAAGCAAGGCTGTCGTTTGCTGTTTGCTAGCCACGTCGGCCATAATGTTATCCGAAAAGAAGAAAAGAAAGCGTAAGATGTGGAGTAAGAAGTGTATTTGAAAAGGAATATATCATGCGATGCTCATCTGCTGAATGAATTGCTAGAAATGGATGTGTCTTGAGATGATGCCATCATGGTGTCGACAGGTAAACTGAGGAAACTGTGGGATTTCCTGAGTGAACTGCGTAGTTTTGTGTGTGAAAGACGACTGGAAAGGACAGTTCTGAGGCCTGCGCTATTGCCTGTCAAAACTGTGCAATTTACTCAGTTTTTTTTTCCGTCAGGTTTGATGTCACACAGTAAAATCGCCCAGTTTAAATGAGAGTGTATAGGGCGCTTTTTGTTTGTCAGTCAGGAATTACCGGGTCCTCGCAGGTTGCGTAACAACTGTTCATTACCTTATAAACAACCACACTGCACACAGACTCTGTACACTTACTGCACTCTAATTATGATTTACATCCATGCAATAATTCTTCCTAGCCTTACTTAAAATTTTCATTAAGTGTGAATTTTGTGTTCATATGTAACTAATTAGTTAATTTACTTAAAAACTTTTAATTTTTGTAAAATGCAACGTCAGGTATTTAAATGTTATGTGTAATTAAACTGGAGTATAAAATTCGGTGTATTGTGGGGAATTGATTCACCTCGCTGAGGAAAGGGGCAAGTAGCCGACTTTCATGAATGCGAAAACAAGCCTACGAATTTCAATAGAGGTTATTCATGTCTGCACCGTGCATCAATGACAAACACTATATTATCCAACAAATTCACAATATATAATTCGTAGATGTAATTAAAACTATGAAATATTTAAAAGTGCTCCAACATGTTTCGGATGACAAAGGATCCATCATCAGGGAGCCTTGTACAGTGCTTGGCTAAAATTTACAAGAATGGTTCTATCGTGTCCGTTGACATGGACAAGGTCGGTGTTATGGCAGCATATTCTGCCCGTGGTGCTCATATTTCTGAGCCGAGCACTTATCGTGGTCTACAACAGTATTCATCAAAAATTCTTAATATCTACAAAAAAGTTGTGACTAAACCTGAATTTTCGCGGAAACTTTTTAAAGTAAAATTGTATATTATGGGTCAGAAATGAAATATAAGGACCGAAAATGTAGTTAAAATTTAATATAAAGCTTAGGTTATGCTGAGACCAAAATTGTATGTTTATTTGATGACAAAAGTATATTTAATGGTTTCATTATAAAAAAGTTTGCTGGTGGAATAACTGAAAGTCTCCTGTGGAAAGGCAGTGGTGCACGGTACACAGTTTGAAGATCATTGGCCTGGAGTAGGGCTGTGCTCGGTGGAGGGAGAGGGTCATTTGTTTGACTCCTATCTTACATACTGTAGTGTAGTCTGTATAGCGACTGGCTACGGGTTTGACGATCCGGGGATTGAATCCCGGTGGAGGCGAGATTTTCCGCACCTGTCCAGAGCGGCCTTTGGGCCCACCCAGCCTCCTGTGTAATGGGTACCGGGTCTTTCCCGAGGGTAAAGAGCGGCCGGAGCCTGACGCTGACACCTCACCCCCTTCTAGTGTCGTGGTTAAGAAAGAGTAGAGGTATACCTCTACTCCCCCTATGGGTCGTGCGTCCTTACAGAACCCCAGTGCCTGTACAAGGGTACATTTGTCTTACATACTGATATATGAAAATTTTAAGACCTTTGCCACGTGTTTTTAAAGAGCAAGGTAACAGCAATAAAAGCAATAAATTTGAAAAATTCATGAAGTTAAAGATATCGATTTTAGTGTTTTAGTTTACGACAATGTGTAACATTTAATGGTTACGAAATTATTTGGCAGCATGGGTGCACAGGGAAAAATTAGCCCTTTGACGCCTAACGACCACTATAGTGGTCATACCGCACCGCTAACCTCTAAACGTTGCATTTTATATATTTATTCAACAAATAAAGGTACTGAATATTTTAAACGTGGCATATACTCTCCGTTTTATTCTCTTCAAAATGCAGTTTGTTTCATAATTCTAACGTATTTGGTTCCTGTTTTACTCACATTTTATATACAGAGTGTGCTAAAATTAAAAAAAAAAATTCCGGCGCTAAAAGGTTAAATGTCTTCGCAATTTTGATACAATTTAACGGAGCTGCAACAAAATTGCTTTTCGGAAGTTTTTCAGAAGTCCTGAACTTAATGGTAGATCCTAAATGCCTACGCATAGGGATCCTGAAATTTTTTGAAACTGCCTACTTCTTAGCGAAGTGGGAACGGCTTTCCGAAAGAGCGCCTGGAAATTTCCTTTTCTGCAGATAATGATGCTCTGTTGCTCCAACACCTCAACTGTTTGTCCTGTAAGAACCGCATCGCATCGTTAGAAACATTTCCTGGTTACACGAAATTGCTTCTGGAATCGACTTTCAGTTTGTTTCACAAAAAAGAAAAAAAAGAAAACTCCGAAAGTGTCTTGACTCTTATTTTTCACTTCAGTTGCTTTTAGGGATAAAGGACACAGCACTCTTTAAAGAGAACAAATAAAGCATAAAGACCTGGCGTCTAATAAGAGTTGCTGGAAAATTTTTAGCACGGATTTGAGAATTATGTCGGCTGGAGAAAAGACACAAACATATGTGCTGATGTTGAATTCAATAACAGTCCTTTCCAGAAGATAAAGTTTATACTCGTATCTGGACATTAAAATGACCTATCAGACAAATTTGACGTTCATAGAGCCATGCACCGTAATATATTTCTATATTAAAACCATCCAGATGCACCAATGTATCAAATTTATTTTATTCTTTTTGGAGTAACACTCTACATGTTTCGGGCGACATTTCCGTCCATCATCAGGAGTTCAAGACTGTACTTACAGCAACAAGCTTATGTCAAACAGACACTGCTGTCTGCTTGCTAGCAAGCAGACAGCAGTGTCTGTTTGACATAAGCCTGTTGCTGTAAGTACAGTTTTGAACTCCTGATGATGGACGGAAATACCGTCCGAAACATATAGTTTTACTCCAAAATAAAATAAGATAAATTTGAGACACTGGTGCATCTGGTTGGTTTTACTACAGAAAGACCCATCAGACGCTAACGAATAACATCAGTGCCTTTGTGGGTAGTGATAATTGTAAGAGGGAGCAAACATTGTGGGATGTGATACGAAATGTTGTCAATATAATGGAGTGAAGGGACTTGTTGTATTCTTAATCGTTATTAAGGTATCGTGGAAAGAAACAGCGCTTGTAATTAACCAGGACTTAGGGTTTGTGTCCATGTACCGAAAATTCTGTTGGAAAAATGCTTGTAATTCAAGGAAAATAAAACGATTTTGCTTTACAGTCGTTAGAACTGAGCATTTTCAATTCATTGCAATATGTGTAAATGGTCTATCATCAAATTTTAACAAAACTTTTACGCTGTAATACACTGCGCACATTGCGGCGTAATTGGCATGTCAGTTACGTTCGTTGCATTTCATTAAGTAACAAACCGACATGTAAAATGTGTGCCGAGTTGGAAATTACCGATGGCTAAACATTGATGAAAATCGAATACAATATTACGGAGTAAAGGAAATGTGGGACAGGTGGCTAGTGTAAAAAATTTGTAATTTTGTATTTTCAACAAATTAAAGTAAAAACTTTTCCCTTTGCACGACTTGAAGGCATATGGAGGAGTAGAATTACAGCTCCACCCATTCTTTACCTCGGCACCAGATGGAGGTGGAAGACGAGCTTTATGGTGTTTATGGAAGCCACCTCGTTGTGTTAATTACTAAATAAACACACTAATTACGTCGAACACAACATAGGTTTATTTTAATTCAAGTTGCCTCCTTACACGCACGCTACTCATTTCGACCCCTTCTTAGGCCACCACCATAAGTGTCAACACAAAAGTCTCATAAAGGAAGGTATGATAAAATAGAATAAACTCTAAGGGAACCTTCGATACCTACTTGATAATAGAAACTCACTGGACCTCATGGAAAATGTCATGGATAGTTTAAGTTTTGTAAAGAAAGTGAAATTTAGGAATTCATTGGAAAAAAAAAATTCTGAGACAATAAGAAATAATCAAATCAACGAAGAATATACAATGGGGCCCAGTACAGTCTACTGTGTTGTAATACAACACCAGAACGATACATGTGTATGTCGACCTTGACTACATGCACGTCTTCCCATACTTCCATCGTTAGTCACAACTCAGCTCTCCGCAGGTAAACATCGCTCCACCACCACCACCACCACCATGTAAGTACGATACGCCAACATACCAAAATACAACAATATTAGCAGAACATACCGTGTATGAATTCCTTATTTGGTTATTTAATATATTACAGAAACTGTACCGTGTCCTACAATTTCCAACAGAATTCAAAGAAGGAACATTTATAAAAAATACTACATCGCCCGAAGTATAATAAGCAAACCGTAGAAGAATTTTATTACGAATTCTCGCTACAACAAACGACAGCCTAAGGCTAATATTAATCCTTATATATATATATATATATATATATATACTTACTCCATGGTGCAGAGTCTTTCGTGAGAAGCTAACTGTTTTGCAGCTAGTCAAGAAATTCCCCGCATTTCACGGAACCTGAAGGTTCATTACCGCATTCACAACCGTCCGCCACCTATCTCTATCCTGGGCCAGCCCAATCCAGTCCATATACCCACATCCCACCACCCATCCATCCTAATATTAGCCACCCATCTACGCCTAGGTCTTCCCAGCGGTCTCTTTCCCTCCGATTTCCCCACCAAGACCCTATACACCCCCTCTCCTCATCCATACGCGCCACATGCCCAGCCCATCTTATTCTTCTCGATTTTATCACCCGCACAATATTGGGTGAAGAGTACAAATCATTTAGCTCCTCGTTATGCAGTCTCCTCCACTCCCCTGGTACCTCGTCCCTCCTAGGTCCAAATATTCTCCTCAACACCATATACATATATATAATATTCTATATTTTAACATTATAAGAAAACAGTGACTGTAAATAAGGGGCCCCTTAGATTTAATTTAATTTATTATATCTTCCTTTATAAGATTTTTGTATTGATATGTCTGATGATGGTCTGAGAAAAGGCTGCAACATGTAGCTTACTTTTAAAGACACAACTTGAATTCAGGTAAGACCGGTGTTATATTCGACCTAATAATTGTGTGTATTTAAGAGCCTTATGACTCGGCCGCTTTACAAGCGGCGAAAAAATTTCCGATTTTCAATGAATATGGGGCAGAGTAGGCTCAAAAATCGGTCTGGTCGCTTCAGCGAAGGAAATTCACTTGCCCCTGCCGGAAATAAAACCACGACTTATCGATATTCGAGGCCATTACCTGGCCTTTATGTTGACGACACTAAGTCCGGAAAACCAGGAAACGTTACCGTTTGAAGTGAAGTCTAAATGTTGTGCTAGAGCGTCATTTGTTATGCATTCCAGGTTTGTTAAAGATATGCTGATTTACAAGCAATTAGACAGCTTGCCATAGAGACAAGTAACTGCGCATGTACTAGACGGAACTTCAAGAACCTCCCGCTTTACTTGTACTCCCACGGTTAATGCCCTCATTACCCAATGAAGATAATGCTAGTTGAGCTACAGGCCCGATCTGAAAGTTTTAGAAAACAAAAAATTATTTTTACATGCCAGAAATTGGATCCCGATTCCTCCGTTGTCCATTTCGTAGACTAGTTCATATGCCGACTGAGTTACACTGCTTCTTTTTATTTACGTTTGCCTGTTTGTTTATTTGATACTGTAATTATTGTACCTACTCTCGTGTCGTTGTTAGGGGACGCTTTATTAATGACAACACGAAATAGTCGCGGGTCAGTTTAAATTATTTTGTGGACCGTGTGCATTTTTATTCACACCCCTGTCCTGGAATTATGAAGTCCTCTTTGTCGTTGCTGGAAACTGGAACAAATGGGGGATGAAGATGTAGGTATCCAGCGGGGAGTCGTAACTGTGCATCGGTACATTGGCTTGCTCCTTAGCTGCTCTGCATTCTACGACGGTGAAAATTCTCTTACAGGGTGTCTAAAAACGTGGGATCTTGTAAAATAAAGTAAATACACTCACATCCTTCGGTCCCTGTTGTGCTATGAAAGAAAGTGAAAAAAGTAGGGTTCTTTCAGAAGGGAGTTCTTGAAGAAACACGACACTACTTCCTGTGTGCTAGGATGTGACCTTTTTGTGAGAGTATCTGAACAATTGAAGGATTATTGTGGAAAATAACAAACGAATGTGTACGTGATACTCATGCATTAGTAGAAGGCAAAGTGGTACTGGTCTTCTGAACTGTGTTACAGAATAGCGTATCTGTTACGGCGCTGTTGGAACTCTATGAATTCTGGTGTAGCAGATATTTTGTGTTGTCGCCCATATCCTACAAAAAGTGAGACAGTCTGAGCGAGATAGAAAGTCCACATCGTTTATAATCTGGTTCCTGGGAGGCAGGAAATTACAGACTATCTGTAACGTAGATGCAAAGGCCCATGCGATCGGAATCGTGGGTGTGTATGTGTTCGATGTAAATGAAAATTGAAATTCCTCGAGAATTTTTTTTTTTTTGTAAAATTTCATATTGTAAAATAATGTTAGGATACGTGCGTGATTGTCGAGGTGTTACATACGTAGGCCTGCAGAGAGAGACAGACGATTTCAATAGGCGCTCCCAGGGATATAAAAGGGCCTAAAATTACTCGTTGCACATACGTGTTCATACACACAGCAAAATGAGTTTCAGAAAATCTATACATCAGGACACAGTGACCATATGTAATACAGTTATGCTGTGGACGTGGAAGAATGCGACTAGGCTTACATAGTGTGTTGCTTCAGTTAGCCGAGTATGCAGATAACGCAAAATAACAAACTTGTTCTTATTAAAAAAGTAATGAAACTTATGTTTATTGGGCCGTGCGTCATTGTGATAGTTGAAGAATAAAAGACCAACTTGATGTCACTTGCTATTTTATTTCACTTCTTATGTGCTCAACAAGTTTCGGATATTAACATATCCTTCATCAGGAGCTTGCGACTATTCTGTTGAATTACCACGTTGGTCGAATTGTTCTTGGTTGGAGTGATATCCGTGTTGTAGGCTGAAGCCTGCCACACGGATGCCACTCCAACCCAACCACACCGAAACTCCAACACACATCGAACCAAGAACAATATGATCAATGTGGTAATTCAACAGCATCGTCGCAAGCTCCTGATGATGGATATATTAATGTCCGAAACATGTTGAGCACATAAGAAGTGAAATAAAATAGCAAGTGACATCACGGTGGTCTTTTATTCTTCAATAATGATGTTGTTTTGTAAAATGCGTCTAACCGACTGGATTATCAGGCGGCTAAGAAAATATGAAAGGAAGCTTGTTGCCTAATTACGCTTATAGTTTACTGAAGTTTGTGCCCTCTTTGCTGTTAAGCGCCCTCGTTTTAGTAATTTAACTTTGAAGTTGTATGCTTGATCGTGAGTGAAGTCTTACAAAAACATTGCAGAATTAAAATAACTCTTTTGTTTTTACAAAAAATTACTGTTTCTGTAATGAATACAGTTGCACTCGACTGTTTTGTATATATGTTGTTAATTTACCAAACCCGCCGGGGGGGGGGGGTTCTGTCAAAAAATATATTCTTCGTCATTAACAAACAGGAAAATGGTTGCAAATTGCCAACATTGTCGACGATGAAAAATTATCGTTTTAATCAGTTAATAAGTAGGAAACGTTAAAACAACTTTATTTTCGATAATATTTAGAGCAAAATATTTCGACTCTAAAGGGTCATAATCAGGCTAAAGTTTGACAAACACTTAAAACTATATAGAGTTGCAGTGTTTTTATCAAATATTAGCCTGATGATGACACACTTCGGGTCTAAACTTGTTGCTATTAAACATACCAAAAATAAAGTTGTATTAACAGCTATTACTTATTTACTAATTATATGAAAACACAACTGACTGGCTGACTTTAAAATCATGAATGTAACTGAAGACTAAATAGGATTAAAAGAAGCCATGAACTGGTGTAAGCCTACAATACACGTAAACTACTTCCAGTCAGGGAACGTAATTACGAAAACTAAATAGCTGGAAACTGCTTTAGTTATGTGTGAAATTTAGTCCTTCACTTTGAAATAAACACATAAAGGAAATGCTTCTAAAAATATGGTTTGGGAAGTATTTTGACCCAAGATGGATAAAGTAATTGGAAAGTTTTGTATCGTATAGAACAAAGAGCTTTGGGTTTTAGGAATCCACCTCATGTTCATAGGATATCTTTAGTAGGACTCGAGGCTACGAAAGGAGATATAGAATTTGTACGTAATTTTTAGATGAAGAGACAACCTGGCGGATGAACACAACATGAAAACTGAAAGACACCAAGAAATTATATATTGCTGATATTAATTTAGCTTAGAGGACAGTCATTAGGTACTGTCAACACAGAGGGTTTATAGTGTCAAAGACTGAGATTTGAAAGTGACCCATAGCATATGTTGCAATTATGATTTTAGTGTTTATGTTTTTATGTAATTGAATGGCCTGAAAATGACCACGTAGCTGGTTCAAACTTGTAGCCGTGTATCTATGTAATATAATATAATATAATATAATATAATATAATATAATATAATATAATATAATATAATATAATATAATATAATATAATATAATATAATATAATATAATAT
>Ga0123355_10002983_pt1 | contig 24065 bp, 18 predicted proteins | sample TergutEmb28metaG_3_FD_89872 | JGI IMG/M metagenome (GOLD analysis project Ga0123355, IMG submission 89872) | Embiratermes neotenicus P1 segment gut microbial communities from Petit-Saut dam, French Guiana - Emb289 P1 | ecosystem: Host-associated > Arthropoda: Insects > Digestive system > Gut ... | reverse complement strand
TTGAGATGGCTGGGACATGTGGAGAGGATGAGTGAGGAAAGGTTGGTAAAGAGGTTATATCAGAACACTCCAGAAGGAAGTAGGAGTGTAGGAAGACCAAGGTTAAGGTGGATGGACGACGTGAGGGAGGACCTGAGGAGGATGGGTGTCACTAACTGGAGGATACATGCGCACAGAAGAGACGACTGGAAGATGGTCGTGAAGGAGGCCAAGGTCCTACAAGGACTGTAGAGCCATGTAGTAGTAGTAGTAGTATGTAGAAATAATAAATTACCCTTACGTTCCACAACCTGTATAGCATGCTGTACACATCTTCAGCAATTACAACCCACTGTAGATGGCTGCAGTTTGCAGCTAAAATGTGTAGGAGCAATAAAACCAATTGTCAAATTACTTGGAAATAAGCTTGTGTTTATAAGACATTTGCATGGAAAATGTACAGTATTAAATATATATAACCAGGTGATTGTCAACACATAAAGTTAAATCCATTTACAAAAAGTTTAATGAAAATGGGTGCTGTCATTTGTTCAACAGAATCCCCACTTGGCTAGTAGTGAATTCGTTGATTTTCCTTATTGTTTGGTTATAATACATGCATGGTACCTTGGTTTGGAAATTCGGGGCTACTTAACCAATTCAAAGAGAATATATAAAGTTACCCATATGTCTGTTTTCGTGGTTCTTTATAAAGAACTACAAACCAGATTTGTTGCTAAAAATTACAAATACAAACATATGAAAACTCAGTTAAATTTCAGTGAAATGCAATGCCACGTTTAAAGATAAGGAATGATTAATGGCACCTTAAACTCACCTACAACATAAGGCAGATACACTGCACACTGTAGGTGCAAGCAACACAAATAATATTGTTGGTAAATTCCAAGTCTTGGTTTGGCTTTTACAATCTGTACATGAACAGATCCTTTAACATAAACATCGTGTAACATATTTTTATTAGAGCAAACACACCAGTATCCTTTACAAAGTTACTTGGTGCCTTTTGGTACACCTTACCAATATTTGTCAATGATTGTGTAGCTAAAGATTGCAGTTCCTTGGCAACTGTATCTTCTTTCTACGATTTATGCCAAGATGTCACTCCGGTCTCTCAATTTGTACTGCTGCCATCTTCCGTCGTAACATCCAACTGCGTATCATCTTGAACCCGATTTTTAATTTTTTTTTAACATTTCACGCTGCAAAACATAAGCAGAACTGGACTAATACATTCAGGGGCCAAAATCGACCATTGGTATAAGGAACTCACGTGCCTGTAGTCTGCACCCTGAAAGATGCAACTTTTTCATTTTTTTTTCTACACCACCCAAATCATTTTGAAAATACTTTTTTATCTGCAGCTCATTAACTCAGTAGCTAAAAAAACTATATTTAGGTACAAAAAATATCAGAGGGGCATTTTCCCCTTCTTGCACCCCCCAGCTTAAGCCTATGCTGAGAAGTCATACTACCTGCCTCCTAAATTGCACAAGCTGTGATGGTACAATTAATAAGCTTCAGTGTCACTGATCTCTCCCTTCACAAAAGAATTTAATTACAAATATTACTCTTTCTTACCAAGCAGCTAGACTAAAATTTACCCTTTGAGCCCCGGATTTCATGCAAATAAAATTCCTTACTGGAAACAAGGCTTGGCTTTTACAATCTGGACATAACAAAGCTGTTAATGTTGTTTTTCCTCACAGCTATTCTTCAGTGCTGCATACTGACAATACCAGTTTCACATGCCCTCAATGTTATTATGTAATTTCTGAGAAAGTTTTTGCATTAACAGAGCTCTTACACATTCTGAAAATGGATGCAAGTACCTTCAGAATATTGGTATCTACATACTGTCATCTCCCAAAGAAAAGTATCACCAAGACGAAAATTTTAATATCATGCATTAAACTTCTGTATCCAAGATCCCTTTCACATTAAGCACACTTGCTTCATCTTTGGCACAAGTACCATTACTACAGTATCGTCAACAGATCTGTGTCTTCACATGTCCAAATTACCACAAACCACCCCTTTCTACATTTTATAGTACTATTCATGTTTTTGGGTAGCTCAGTCGGTATGGCGACTGACTACAGGCTGGACGGTCCGGGATCGAATCCCAGTGGGGACGAGATTTTCCGCCCGTCCAGACCGGCCCTGGGGCCCACCCAGCCTCCTGTAAAATGGGTACCAGGTCTTTCCCAGGGGTAAAGTGCAGCCGGGGCATGCTGCTGACCACTGACCCACTTCTAGTGTTGCGATCATGGAAGAGTAGAGCTATACCTCTACCCACCCTCTGGGCCACATCGCGCCTGTAATGGGAAAGTTTACCTTTACTATACATGTTTTCAACCCATGTTGTACAAACAATGGCACTGTGATGGAATAAATTCAACCTAATCAATATCCTAAAAATTTAAAACAAGTAACTGGCAATCTTTATATGAATCATCCCCATTGGTGTAATGATAATACTATATATCAATATTTACAATCACACACAACACATTCTTTCGCGATAATTTACTAGTTTGCATTCACCAGTTAAGAACCAGAAGTTGCCAAGTAATACATGATCACAAAAGGGTGTTGTGTGTGATTATAAACACAGATATATATATATATATATATATATATATAAGAAAATGATTGGCAACTGAAAATGTAAACTGGTGGTAACAATTTTGGTTGCATATCCCTGGTATAACATTTGATTTTTCAAATATAATAATATACTGTTGAGATCTGGACTTAACAATATGCCACCTGCTAACAGGAGAGAATTTAAAATAATAATAATACTAATAATATAATATACTGATGTAAAGGTACAAAACACATTTAACATGTGAAATAACATTACATGTGGCCCAAATTTTACAGCAGCAACACAATATACCCTAAAAACATGGTTCGTTTCAGATATATAATTGCAAATACCCTGCATAAAGTGATAAACAAAGAAATAACAACACTAACCTCAATTTACCACCACGCCTACTGTCTCATACCTAGAAAGTGGACACACCAAACACCTGTTCCATCGTGAGATAATTCCTCAATAATGAAGTCCACTTATCTGATGAAAAGGCTGATAACCCCTAATCATGTTCTTTTATCATGTCCGCAGCTTTATACCCTTATTTCTATATTCCCTGATGCAACCCCCCCTTCCCCCCAACAGATACTTGGTACACTGGGCAATAACAATAATAATAACAACTTTCTTTATTATTTATGTGCTGGCACAACAGCCATAAGGCTATTACCACAGGACCATAAGGCAAATACAAAAATTAATCAACAAACGTAATCACACCTAAGAATAACAGCATAAGTAACATAACAGGTAAAGAAAAATTTGTGAAATGGAACATTTTTCCAAATATTTAGATAGCGGACCTACTGTTCACGAAGAAACAAATTACATCATCAGATATAAAATACAGAAAATAAGCACAAGAGTACCTTACAAAACACAAAACCAAGGGAGATACAAAATATTAAACAAGGAAAATAAAATTTTGAGGATAATACCTGGCCACTTAACTGTTAGAAGGAAATGAAAAGACACAATAGACAATAATTATTAAATCAAGTAAAATTTGATAAAGTCAGGTACGTTAATGAAATGCCATGATGGTCAAGAACTATATTTTACTACTGACAGCATTAGCCACAACAAATCTGGCAGAGGCGCTAACCTTAACACAATAAGGAGAAGTAAACAAGACACCCTGTATATTAAATGTGAATAATACAGGAACCAAATACGTTAGATTTATGAAACAAACTGCATTTTGAAGAGGAAAAAAACCGAGATTATATACCATGTTTAAATTATTCAGTACCTATATTTGTTGAATAAATATATAAATTGCAACGTTTAGAGTTTAGCGGTGCGGTACAACCACTATAGTCGTCGTTAGGCGTCAAAAGGTTAATAGGGAACACAGCACTGAGGTGCTGCCACCCCAAAATTTCCTATTTCTTGGAGACAAGGTTAAATAAAAACCTACTGCAGCACCAGTTAACAAATTCCTATATCAGAAGAATCAGCATTACAGCATTCCAGGCAACAGAGGCAAACTCGACTTTAGAACGGACAAAAGCACAATAGAAGGTAACATGGATGTCAATGGAAGAAAAATTAAGACATGATGTAACAAATGAGACCCAGCACTTTAAAGGCTTATGCAACTAAGTGATCAAATGATTGTGAAAGTAAAGCTTAAGAGTAAGAATAAGATCTTTAACACATGGGTAATGGGCAAAAAGAGTAAGACTTAATTTCTATCTAATAGTGACACTGTTCACTTTAGAAGTAAAGGAAATGGAAGCAGTTTTGTCTACATTGAGATTCATGCCATTGTCCAGAAATGGCACGAACCTCACGGTAGACAAAACCATATTAATAATGTTTTCATAACACAGTATGTTAATAAAGATGTGCAAAGACAACCATTCAGTTTTCACAAAATATTTCTGAACATAATTCAACTACCATGGGTACTGGGTCTCTTTGCTGGGGTAAAGTGGCCAGGGAATGGCATTGACCATGCACCCCCCCCTAGTGCCAAGATTAAAGAGAAAGAATAGCGCTATACCTCTACTCCCCCCTGGGCCTTCATGGACTGTTCTAGGGTGAACATATGTAACTCAGCACTAAAATATCATGCTCACTGTCCCACCACAATCTTAACAGATTAAATAACTGCTACCATGAACTTTAAGTATTTTGAATTTTATATAGGACAAATTTACAAATGAGTTAGACTTCACATAAAATGTATGTCAGCACTGTTCATTATTCATAAGAATGCATTCTAAAGTAGCTCTGATGACAATACAATTGCCTCTCCTCCCCAATATATGAAGTTCTTTTTCCTTATTTTACATTAGTGAGAATGTGAAGTGCAGAGTGCCCACTGCAATTTTATCTTTACTCGTGTAACTAATTCATCCGCTGGAAATTACTCTCTACTGTAACTGGCAAATCATGTGCAGGCTTGCCACTGCCATTCTGGTTGGCCCTTCCTTGTCCCCTTCATAACCACAATTAACAGTAACTGAAAGGATTCGATGGAGAAAATGGTAATAAACAGGGAAATGATAAAAACACAAATTCAATTTTTTTGGCTTGTTTATTCAAAATGCACATGTTTCGTGAAAAATTAAGTTTTTTTGTACATACAGTGCATGGCAGGCACTGGAACACCAAAACTGATATAACTTCACTTCAGTATCGATCTTCTTTTCAATTTAATTGAAAGCATTTCAGTTTATGCTTTGCACTCATAAATATGCCAAAGATGGATTGTAACACCATGTAAATTAAATAACTCTACATCTTGACTGTGGCCAGGTCTTGCATATGACCATTCTGGGGCCAAGAACCTTGTTATTGCTGTAACAAACTTAAAGCTCATTTGACTAACTCCAGTCATATGTATCTTGTGTACCTGAAAGAATTTTACTTTTACAGTCACCATCAAACCCAGTGTTGGTGCAAACTGGTGATGTTTGAATCGACAACTGGTTTTCCAAATTTGTACACTATCTTCCTTACACATTATGCTATTTCTCATTTCATCAAACACATGCATTGTTGGACAAGCATGGAATCATTGGTTGGTTATATTTATCACCTGATCCTACAAAAAAACAGGAAGTCAATCAAGCACATAACAACACCTACCCTCGTCAACTTACACACACAAAAACGACGCACGATAGATAACCCAGACTGACAGAGGGGCAGGACAAATGGAGAAACAAGTTGCAGTTTTATTCAATGCATTTTTATATTCATATTTCCTTAAACACCCAACAACCCCACTAAGTTCCTCAAAGCTGCGAAATTAGATTTCATGCCTGACCCAGAGATGTGGGGTGTGTTAACTAAAGGCAGGATGTACATTCAACCTCTCCCTCCAGTTGCTATGTGCTATGGACAATCCTCCTATGATTAAGAAGTCTCATCCAACAAGACTCAAAATCAAACCATAAATCCACTGAAAAGTGCACCAACTATAAATGAAGAACTCAGAACAGTTGGATATCTAAACTTTATGATCACAATACAATATGTAATGTTAACGGTCGCTTTCAGCAGATTATAAACACGACAAACACAAAACCATTACATTCAAAGATGGAAAAAGAAATGAACGTTATTAACAGAAGTAAACTTGGGTGGAAAAAATTCTTACTTTTAACTACCAAACTCTCAAGAAAACAAAAAACCTCTTGCGAGAAAAAACTAAATCTCTGTGCATCTGTTAATGAATTCTGCCTATCTTTGATGCCAGATATCCCCCGCATATGTGACGTGTCTTGAGCATCGAGGTTTCATTTTGAGCCTTGATACATTTACTTTTGGTAGGTGGAAAGATTTTTGTCCTGAGAGGACATGATGCAGGTTATCGTTTTTTCTCAAGGAGGTGTCTTCACTCTAAAATTAAAATCAGGTCTGCTTTGCTTGTTTTATCTCATGCACTAACACAAAATTTGATGTTAAGATTTATCTTAAAGTTGCCTTCGGATCTACTAAGTGGCATTAGAGAGCGCCAGGCCTGCGAGCAGTAGGTGGGCGAATGGGATGTTTAAGCACTGCTCTCTGTGGTCGTATTCTGCACAGACTGTGTGGGTTCCTGCACCAACAAAGCAATTTCAAATCCATTTATGTGACAATTCCAGCTCACAGATTACTATGCATTTATCTCATTACCCAGAGTCCAGACAAATGATATGTCAAATGATGAAGACCAAACTAGAAACCAAAGTTATAGCAGCTTACCATGTGGCTGGACTTCTTCAGCATCTGATAGGTAGTGACAAGAATGAGGTGACACAGCACAAGAGCAAACAACCTTTGTGTGTGTCTCCCCACTCTATGTAATACAATCAAATAAAGTGCTTCAGTCAACACAAACAGCAGATATTGAGTTCTGAAATACCTGCAAAACATACGAAAAGGTGGGAACCCAGCAATACACTACAACTACACATCTTATGTAAAATACTAATATGTAGGCCTATACTGCCCAGTTATTATGATTCTTTGTAAAACTATATTTTTACTAATAAAATTAATTAAATATCTGCATTAATTGTTATGCCTGAATGTACAGCAAACATCCGCTAATGATACTGTCGGTCGTTATTTACACACACATATATGCACATGTTCTACCAACTAGTGTTTCAAATAGGATTTTCCTTTCACATTTTACACCCGTAACAGACACGACATTACTTATAAAAGCTTCAACTATGTTGCAATGGATATCTAACTGGGCTACCATGCTTAATAGAACTGAGAAGAAACTGCACTGGCCTTCTGAATACGTGTTTTTACACCTTCCTCTCCCCCAAAAGCGCTGTTCACCACACTGCCTAAGTATGCAAACTTGTTCAACTCTTTTATTCATTTTTAAATCTTTCATAACTTTTGACATTAATTCTTAGTGACTGGGTTTTCTCACAATTAATCTGCAATCTGACAATTCTTCATGCACTTTGCAAATTCCATGAACTTCTTTTCCATTTTAACAAAGGTGTGGGATAGAAGGCAGGTATCGTCTGCAAAATCTGGGTCTTTCAACTGTTACGAGAAAGACCAGTTAAAAAAAAAAAAAAACTTTTTCTCCCTCTGTAGTTTTCCTCATTGTCATTATCCTATGTGCTGTATATATGGTTCTATTTATCTATGGTTTCCTACTTCTCGGTTTTTTGTTTCTGATGATCCTCATTTAAATTATCAATATGTGCAATAAGAAATAGAAAAGTACTATCTGCTTTTATTACATATGCAAATATACAAATCTGTTCATTAAGTTGGTATGTACAGCATACAGTATAGGAGGGGAGATGAAAATTTTTACATGTGGTCTCCTATTTACTGTACTTGGAATATGGATGTGTCTGGAATTTACGTGGATATTTACAGAGTTTTCATAACTCATACAATGCTACTGGTAGTTTATAGTTATCATTACGAAAAGTGTAAAGTAATTACTCTACTCTTAGGTGCATGTTTGGATCTGGGTTTACCTCATACACACAAAACACATTATAAACAATATGAAAAGAGTGTGTCACAACAAACATCAAAACTGCTGCATGAAACCACATGACTCTATATGCATTTCAAACTTGAGGTCATGACCCATCACCTGGTTGTGAGAGATTCTTCACTCCATTCCCACTGCCATTTTTTCTGTCCTTTTTACATGTTTCATTCTCTTGAAGTCCTATGGTTTTTTCCTGATGCATGTTTCATCTTCTTAGGAGTCCTCCAACTTTTCCACCACAGACAATGTCACTACACCCTTCGGGGCTAGGGGCTAAAGTGTTACTGCAGGGCAATTTCCAGAACCCCCTAGGCCAGGAAGCCTATTACCCCACTCAACTTCATCCACCACACCTCTGTCTAGAGTGACACTGGGGGGATGTGTGTGGATCAGGGACCAATGTGCCATCTGTTCTACCCATGGGAACTTTCCTACTTATATTAACAAACTATCATGGCACAAAATTATAGACCTTGGAAGTGTAATGTTTCACAACTGTAAGTGTATCTATTCATTTTGGTTACAGTCAAAACATTTTTCTTCAATTGAAAAACACTGCTTTAGGTAAATAAAACTACATGTAAAAACACAGCATGACACACCTAAAATAATTAATCCAGAATGTCCAGTCTTTAACTAGGTCGTCCAATTTTTAAACAATAAATGGCATAACGTATGCATATAAAAATAACTGCCAACAGTATCAGTGTAAGAAGATCTTTGCTATACATTCAGGCAAAGCAATTAAAGAAGATATTTAATAAATTTTATTAGTTAAAAATATAATTTTGGAAACAACCACAATAACTTGAGCAATGCATATTTTATTATTTTACATTAAGATACACACATTTACATTGTGCTGGGATCACACCTTTTCACATATGAGGTACTGACATAAACGTTTATCTTCAGAATATAATTTAATGTAGTTTCATTTGGCCTAATGATGGCTTTGATGCAAAGACTAAATACACAGCCACATTTTTTACTGTCATAATTCAAAGAACCACATCAACTAATGCACCCTAGCTGACTGAAAGAACAGAATACTTAAAAAAAAATCTGCTGCTGTGCTGGTGTGCCACAAATCTCACAAGGAATGCCCTGGGATATTAATGACATTGAGAAACACATGTGAAACAACCTGAAATATAGCAGTCTCCCAGCATGACCAAGGGCATTCAATGTATGAGTCTTTTACCAGTATTCAATTTCACACCGAGAAAGCAAAAGCACTGATAGAGAAAACCACATTCTTAATGAAGGTATACTCACCATCCACAGTATACCACATTGGTATTTCACTTTCCTCACTGTCACTACTTTCCTTTCTAAACATTAAGGACAAAAATACACACCACTTATTACAATCAAGCTCTTGTGCTGTGCACAGCAGCTATGTGAAATCTACAACAGCCCATGCTCCAGCTACTCACCTGTGACTGTGGCAACTCTTCAGATGGTCCCATCTGAAAACAAAGAAGAGACATGCCTCCCATTACAACCATGCAACACCAACACAACCCCCTTTGCTTTGCATTCAGTGCAATGAGATCTGGAGGGAACTTAAAAGCATGCAAACAAACCATCTAGTAAAAACACTTTAACTTCCATCAATTTGTAACACAGCATGTACTTTGATGGAAGTATGTACTGAACACAAGCATACTGCAAGACAAAAAAGGTCATTTCACAATCATTCAGCTATCCAAATGAATGCACAACAGACCCTTTCAATTCAAACAGTGGCCAGTACAAAGCTGAACACCAACCCACACCTTGAGTATGTCACAACTTACTTTTATACCACTCACATGCAATGAGTGTTACATACAAATGCAACAAAATTCAGCAGCCTTAGAATTCTACATGACATGCACTTTTTAGCACAGATATTTAGAGCTTCAAAATATTAGGGGGGGGGGATTCAAACTGACAAGACTTGAGGCTTTTTTTACATTAAGTGATACAATCTTTTCAAGTGAAAAGCTGCGTCAATTTGGCACATCATTTCTGTTCCAAATTGATGCAGGTGGCGACACACGCTAATTTTACCAACATTCAAACTCTTACAACAGTTGTATACAACTGCAAGGATGATATGAACTGGACACATAAATGAAGGGAAAGGTTTCCAAACTGCCCAGCAAGGTGCAACAACTCTAAGCAGATGCAGTGCATAAAACACAGAGCAACTGGATGCTACACTTGCCTTGCCTTCCCAGTCTCCACCATCAGACTCATTCTGTGAAACCAAATACGTCAATATGGTTATAAAATCCCACCCCATCACATCTAATATGCTGATAGAAAACACCACAAAGTCCACTGTAATTCTACAGACTAATCTGCCTACACTCACATAGCATTCTGCCAAGTTACTACAATGTACTCAGAAGTTAGCAAGTTATCACTATTACAGCATAACTAAGGGATTTCAGTCACTCCAAGGACTCTAAGGTGATATGTTTTCTTCATACTGTGGCAATATTTTTTTTACTACAAACAATCATTCAGCTTGCTAAACACCAAAGATTCATGATAATGTTCACATCTGCCAACAGACCCTGCTCCAGTATATTTCAATCCAATTCACATATTCACCCTCATTTTCATGTTTATTTACATGTACTATGACCACAACATAAACAATATTCGCCTTGTATGGTGTGTGTGTGTGTGAGCGCGTGCATGCGCGCGCATGTGTGTGTGCACTCAGAAAACAAAAACATAAGAGACACCACAATACAGAATGCTGAGTTTGACAGAATTGCTCAAACAGTTTACAGTACACCCAGTAGTGACTCTACCACACAAACATAACTCAGAAATGCAAAAAGGCATTCTCATAGCAGAAGTTATGTGTTGTGGCACCAACAGCTGCAATTAACAACTAAGATGCAAAAATTCCACTGTCTGGAATATGGGTGACAGTTTGTCACAAGCGTTCAAGGAAAACTTGCAGCATCATGGATATGAAGCATGCAGGCAGGTTTTCCATTAGACATTAATGTAGCTGACTGACTGTGCAGCTCTCAGCACAGCCTGGGGAAATACATTATGCCAGATAAGAACTTCAATTCCATAGAGTTGAAGAGATAATCAGTGACAAAAGAAGCACAGCACCTGTGTGAGCTGTTCTTTTAAACACAGCATTCGTTTCTCTGATACTTTTTATGTAAATCTGTAAGATAATGAATAAACTGTGGCCACCCAGCATTCTTGATAGAGGAAAATCAGTAGTAGGTTAATCTCACATAGTTTCTTAATCTAAACTGAGGAATATCTCCAATGGCAGAAATTTTACACTAAGATTACTGAACTGAATGTTAAATATGAGAAAAACCTAAATCCAGGACATTAAATGGGACCACACCATGTACAAAATCTGTTTAAACAGTTATATAAATCTGAAGCTCTCATTAAAACAAGCCGAGAAATTTAGTTGCAGAAAATGTTGGAATGGGCTACAGTAATCTTATATTGTGACATACCTTGCCTTTACCCTCTCCTTCACTCTGACTGTTGCGTGGTGGACCACGAGACTGGCGAGGTAAACGGCGGCGGTAGCGGGGACGTGGGGGTCTTCCTCCCTGAGGACCATCACCCCTTGGCTCACGACCTTCACCCTCACTCACATTCTGCATAAAAATAAATAAATCCAGTGACATCCACCACATATACTTAGCAAACAGCCAGGCCAATCTTCTCGCGTGCCTACTAACCTGCCCATCCTGGCTGCGAGGTCGACGGGGGGGACCACGCCCTCCTCTAAAGTTGCGACGGAAGAAACGTCGAGGAGGCCCTCCACGTCCACGGGGCAATCCTCGGCCTTCTCCACTCTCAAAGTCTCCACCCTCCTTCAGATCTCCCTGTCAATGACAAAAACAAAATATCAAATGCAATTTGTTAAAGTGAAGAATGCTTATGCTTTATTAGAAATTTGTCAGACTGCTGTCTGACAGCTACTTTTTTAAGAAAGAAGGGGGGGGGGGGGAAGTTGAAATGGACTGCTAAATAAGTGGAAAATTCTGAGATATTACATGCTTCAAATCAATATACTGCATTATTTCACACATAAGTAGGCACATTTGCAATTAAAATTTTTAACAATGTTCACCCCTTCCCAACTTCAACATTATTGGAGAAAATGCATGAGATATCCATTTTCCATCCCTACAAAAATGAAAACTGAGGACACTCTTCAGAAACATCACAACAATTAGTTCCTCCAGATGCCCAACAATCACAAAAAATTAAAAATGAATTAACACTAGTTTTCATGTTGTGTGATTTAACATAGAATCATCCCTGAAATAAAAAAAATTCACACAGCACATTGAAATTATGTGCATCTTAGTGGTCAATACAACAAATTTATCAACACAAATATTTCAATCCAAAGACAAGCAAATCTGACAGTAATGCCTTACAGTGAGGTGCACAGTATATCAGCTGTACTGCTCATAAATTCAAGAAGTAAATTATTAAATATACATGAGGGACTGTTGGAAATGACATGACCTCAACTCACAGTAATTTTATCACATCTAGGTGGAATAATGAACACTGCTAGCTCAACATATACCCCTCCTAGGTTATACATTGCAGCCACCTCTTTGGGAGCTTCCAGATGGCTTCACAGAACCAATTTTTAGGGTCGCTGCAATACTACTATGGACAGCTGCCTGTGTAGTTTCCTGGCCACAATGATGAAGCACTGTACCCACTGTACCCAGCAGAACATAGTACTGTGTGCAGGTGCTTTCTCTCCACAAATTGCAGATAGCCAACAATGAAAATCTGACAGTTTGAGGCCTTCTTTCCACAGGGACCACGTGGTACATGTCTGCCCTAAACACCTTCCATTTTGCACTTCTTGTCCATGTGCTTCAACCACCAGACTTGGTTATGATTCTGCAATTTCTCACAGGCATGCATGACCACGGCCTTTGGTGGTGGAATGATGTACTAAGACTATACTATCCAATGATAGTTTACATAATCTCAGAGCTTCTTATTCAGCCCCTGTCTAAATGCCCTTCATATTTTCCTTTCACACAATTTTTCATTCATAACCCTATAAAAGTTTTATAAACATTATCTGACAACATATTGCAGTCTCTTTGGTGAACATTCTGAAATCTTTTTAACAGGAATATCAACAAAACACACGTTTACCTTGCAAGGCAAGATCTGTTTCTTAATATTCCTTACTCATTAATACTGTGGACCATATTCACATTTAATACCTTAATTAGTCAATGTTCCTGTAAAAAGACCTGGAAACAGTCCACAAACACAGTTTATGAATAAAAAGTCATATAAAAACACATTTTTTTACTAATTCGATACTAAGCACAATACAATGCAACTAATCAGGGATTCAGGAGAATTTTATAGTATGCAGTCTCTTTAACATACGAACCCAAAATAAAATTTAGAGCCCTCATAACACGTAAAACGACTACATTTCACTTAAGACCCACTTCATGTTTTCATACTTAAAAATCATAACTGCAAAATACACACAACATGTGAGAAAATTTACATGAATTCCACTTTACCCCTATTTGGAATGTGGAAGAAATGTATTCAGGCATATTCTAGCTAAGGTCAGGAAATAGGACTTCCGTAACTACTAATGCGTACTGAAAAATGTTACGTATTTCACAGTCAAATTGTTTTTTAATTACTGAAATATTAAACAAAATAAATGTAAAACACCTAAATGTATATTTACGCCACACGCGAAGAGCAGTATACTTTTATTTAAGACACAGCACATAAGTAACAAACTGGTAAACAGTACCCAGCATGCAAGATAGAAATTCGTATTCGGCACAGAAATATATAAACAAGTTTCAACATCAATGGCATTCGGCCAGACTAGATGCAACAGCAAGATAAACAGTATGGCACCAGAGATGAAACACCAACTTTTCAGGTACCCATCTTATTTATAAACTCAATGAGTCGCTGTTCGGTCCAATATTATGTTGCTGTCAACTCTCAATTCATAAGCCTGAAGCCTCTATACACAGTGGATTTCAAAAAACAAATTCAAACCACATATTTTAAAAACATCTTTCAATAAAGTAACATTTCTATTCTATTGATACAGACAGTACATCACTAGACAATACACTCATTTTTTTTTTCAGGTGGTTAGCTGACCACCTCCCACCACTGATGCCTGGATTCAATTCAATCCTAGTCCACATGGGATTTGTGGTCCATTACATGATAATGAGATAGGTTTTTCTCGAAGTACTTCAGTTTTCCCATCAATATCTTTCCATAAATGTTCCATACCCATAAATTATCTACCACTCACTATATAATCTTATTATATACATAATATAATCTTACCAACCGTTAAGTAAAGCACTTCTCTTCCTCCTAATGACGCACGTAATTACACCTCGCTGTAAATTAATGGCACAGACACACATTACGAATAAGTGTTGTGAAGCACAATATGTCAGAAGCTGTCTCTACATCCATCCTCAGAACGGAAGATAGAAGATGAACCACCTTCTGAGATGGTGGTAAAGGCCAAAGAAAGAGTGCTTCTGAATGTCATACTTCATCAAAACCTTACAGAACTGAAGTATGTTCACAAAATACCTACCCCATCCTGGCCTTGAGAGTCACGATTCACTGGAGGACGACGTGGCCGGTTATTGTAGTAGTTGTTGGGCTCAAAGCGACGGCGGGGTCTGTAGCGCCTGGGCTGACCCCCCTCACGTACGTCTGTCCCCTCCTCCCCCTTGCCCTCTCCACTTTCATATCCTATAATTTAAAAGTCATGATTTAAATATCCTACCCGAACTCAGTTCACTTTCCACACATCTCATAAAAGTTCAACCCAAAAAGGAAGATGCTCATAATAATTACTGAAAACAAATTATAGTAAATCCAGCTTTCACTGTTGAAGAAGAAGAAGATATACCAGGGCACAGTTCATTTTGTCATTATCCAGTGACCACGCAGCACGTTATTCTTACAGCTATATGTTTATACTAGGCCAAAAACAACCTGTCATCATGAAGCAGATGAGAAGTTACTAATGCTTCAGCCAGTACCACCCTCCACACCTTCAATGTCAAGAAATTATACACCTCCAGGTAGCAACAAAGCAGATTCTGACAAACTGTCTTTCCAGCACTTCTCAAGTTCATGGCAGACACATTCAGTAAAACTGTAATTACATCACACCATTAACCTTTTGGCGCCAGAATTATTTTTTTTAATTTTAGCACACTCTGTATATAAAATGTGAATAATACAGGAACCAAATACATTAGAATTATGAAACAAACTGCATTTTGAAGAGGAAAAAACGGAGAGTATATACCATGTTTAAAACATTCAGTACCTATATTTGTTGAATAAATATATAAAATGCAACATTTAGAGGTTAGCGGTGCGGTACGACCACTATAGTCGTCATTAGGCGTCAAAAGGTTAAAGGGCAACAATGTATACAAGTGGATTAATGCCCAAAGTGGCAGTGGAATTCATAACAAAGATGGGAATATTCTGACTGAAATTTAAATCGGTTTTTATACTAGTAAACAAACAAACGAAACCATGTCAAATGCATCACTGCTCTCGAGATGAAAGACTACAGTTTAGTCGCCCTTTCCAACCTTAGCAGCTCCCTTCCTGCCACAGTTCACTTTTGTAATCAATCATGCATCTATATTTCTGGTTAAAATATTCCTTTACTTTTAACTAAATTTCTGCATAATATGTAAAAATGATCAAGTGTCATATTTAAATTCTGTCCCCATCTACACTTAAGGCATCTTCCCTATGCTAATCCAAAGACCAACTTACTCATCAACCTTGAAGAGAAATAAAACACTACTCATACAGCAAATATGTTCCTTGTTATATGAAAGGGAAAATGTACATACACCACACTGAAAAACAAAACATACCAACCTTCAGCATCTTCACGTGGTCTTCGTGGTCGTATGCCTCCACCACCCCCACCACCACCACCACCACCCCCACGTCGAGGGAAAAACCATTGACGATAGCCTCGTCGTTTATCTGCAGCATATGGAGACCCTTTTACTGGATCTCCATTTGGACCTGTCACATTAGCAGCTTCATTTCCCTTCTCGCCAACCACCACATCAAATTCTACCACTTCTCCATCCCCCACACTTCGTACTGCTTTCTTGGGGTTGTTCTTCACAATGGCTGACTGTCAAGAATGACTTAATTTACTATATAATACATACTCACACAACTGAAAGAATTAACTAAAAGTTACACTTTCTATGAGACTACAACAGTCAAAGAAATAAAAACTTTCTCTGTAAGAATATAGCAGGTGAGGGCAGAGTCGACAAATATGTAACATCACTACAGAAAGAATTTTGTACTTCCTTTATAAAATTTAAGCATACAACCAATATTTTGAGGGTGAAATGTTTACAGGCCTACCATTCGAGCCAATGAATTCACCGAAATTTCAAAAGCAGATGATATATATGTGTCATCTGCTTTTAAGGGCTCAAGCATTCAGAGCCATATAAAGCATTTGCCCAGAACAAGCAGAGCTGTGGCAGTTCAAAGTGGTGACCTACTTGGAAAACAGAAAACTGGTCATTTGGATATCCAAGGAGTTGTATGCTTTCGTGGGCACAGAAAGTGGTGGTAGCTCATACCCATCAACAGCTGTTCATGGAAGTGTATGGCAATCATGTGATGCGAAGAAGGTGCTTAGCCCAGTGCTAATGACCACAAATTTCTGCTCATGTCATAAGGCCAAAGAATACTTGGAGAATTAGTCATTTTCTACAAAACTGTATCAACTTATGGTATTATCCATATCTAAGTACATTAACTTCCTTACTACTGTGACACTACAATTAAGTGTATGTAATAAAACTATGAAAATTACAATTTTCTGCTGTGAGAAACATGTCATTTGTTCAGGAATATGTACCAGTGAAGGCTTAAATATGGAATGATGGTAATTATTATTATAATAATATTATTATTTAATGAAGAATTTGCATGGAATAGTATCCTAGTAACACGAATGTCAGTCTCAATACACAATTACAAAACTGGTAACACATTTGCAGACCTTTTTCCAAGATGTCTTAAAAGGGTCTAAAAAAAGAGTCAATGTTATTTAATAAAAAAAAAAAAAAAGTTCAAATTAAAAATAAAAGTGAAATATGTTTTTGAATAAGACTTCACAAGGATAAAGATTACAGCGAATGAAAAAATAAATATTGAGGCCAGGAAATAAGTACCATGGATGGTGGACATAAGGATGCTCAAATCTTCCCACTCCCCCACCTACTGTATTCCCCTCAGCCTACTCTGTCCCATATCATGCAGCCCATTAATAAATAATAATAACTAATAAAGAGTATCATGCACTTATCACAAATATGTTCATATGCAAAAGATCGTACACATTGGAGGGGACACATAGCAGCTCCAGGAAGATAACGATGTAGTCAACAATGGCACCTCTTTGGCCTCAGTATAAGCTGAAAGATATCTGAGATAAACAAATTTGAGCCCAGTATGACATTAGTACACAGGACAAAGTACAACTGCAATCCTTATCCTGTCTCCTGAATACAAGAGGACACTGCCCTTAAAATTCCAAAGTAAAAACTAAAAGTATGAATCCACTTACTTGATGAACAAACACATCATCTTTGGTGTCATTTCTGAAAACAAAAAGATTACATATCAGCATAAGAATGGTTCTCGCACAATCCAGCGTGTGTACTGTCTTTAACAAAACTACAGACAACAACCCTTGAGACATGCTACTCTGGAATGAATGTTCAAATTATAGTACAAGATACATTAGCAAAAAAAAAAACAATATTTTCTGAATTTAAGGAAAAATAGATACTGTGTAAACTGAATTTCTTGACTAGGGGAGAACCGATTAGCTTCTCGAGAAGGCTTCTGCTCCATGGAGTGAGTGAGTAATAAGTAAGTAGGTATAATTTGAAGTGCTATCACCATGAGTCTTTGAGATTGTGAAGCTGTGTAATTTCAAAGATGAGTGCCAACATTTTGAATGAACATGCTGCTACACCTTCAAAACAAGAGGACATATCATTTGTCTACACTGAAGACGGAGGCAGCAGACATCTCCAAGACGCTGATACCTGATCTACCAAATTACAAGGCATCACATCCAAGATCATAATACAGGTCTCTGCAAATCCAAGGGACTATGCAATTAACTACACGCAAAAGAACCCTTCCAGAAAAGCTACTATGTTTTATTAAAAAATTTCTCACAGTGTAAGGAACCAAGTTCACTCCTTTGTTCACAACAGCCTGCCACTTGTTCCTATCATGAAACAAACGAATTCAGTCCATGCCACCCCATACTCCCCTTTTAGGATCCAATTTTATGTTACCCCCAACATGCAACTATCACAGTCAGTTTATTTATAAATTTACTTAAACACCACAAATTCACTACATTGGAATCTTTGATAGCATACTAAAGTGTCAGCCTGGCTTTAAAAAGTTCTGGAAATCAAATTTCAGTGGCAGCTATCTTACCCTTAAACACCAATAAATAAAGCAGTTAAAATCTGCTTCCCAAAGAGCACAAATTCATACTAATCTTGCAGAAAAAAAGACGTAAATCCTCATATGAAATATCTCCATGGCACACTAGCTGAGAAGCTACGTTTCACTCAGTCACTAACAACCATAATTCAACGCTCAGTACCACTATCATGAGCTGCCAATGGACCCTAACGTACTCAACCCACATACTTTAACTTTACTTTACTTTGAAGAAACTGCTTCAAGATAAAGTCAAGCCAAGCTTATTCCTGTGCTTAATTACCACACTATGAAGAAAGGTAACAGTACAGCTCCACACATTCTTGAGCCTGTCGAGTACAAGGAGTGGTCAGGTTCACACTATCAGGCAGGAACCCAGGAACCAATGGATAGCACAGCCCAAGAGAAGGTATGGATGCTATGGAGATGAAAAAATGTCTATGCTGGGAATCGAACCCTGGTTCGTCCAGCCCACAGCTTGGTCAGTACACAAACTGTTCTTAAGAATCAATTGCAACTCCCACCCACGCCAGTCTCCCTACAGGTTTTACACTTAACATTTTGTAGATATTTCTTAACAGTAAGACCCAGAGAGGAGATGGGGAGGGGGGAGAGGGGGAAAACCTCCCTGTCAAAATTCAGGGTGATTCTTACAGTTCTGACATTGCTGAATCCGAATATGACAACCAAATTGCTGTATCACCCACCAATATTAAGGAGAACAAATTAATTCCAAAAACCATGTTTGTAGTAAATGGTTTTGAATTACAATATAGTGTCATGGGTGAGGAGAGGGGGGTGTATAGGGTCTTGGTGGGGAAACCAGAGGGAAAGAGACCACTGGGGAGACCTAGGCATAGATGGGTGGATAATATTAGGATGGACCTCCAGGAGGTGGGATGTGGGTATATGGACTGGCCCAGGATAGGGACAGGTGGCGGACCACTTCACCGTAAATGTAGCAAAGGCTATTCAGCTTATTTTGACAAGACTGAGACATGCTGCACACAAGAGAAATATTCTAAAAAACAATGGGAAACCGTTGCTTTTGCACTAGGATGGAGGGTGGAATCAGACTGAGGTTTTGGGAAATGGGGACGCGACATATTATCATGCGTCAAATTATTACGGCGAAATTGTATCAGACCAATTAAAACTTTATCGCTGTTACAAAATGTGGGTGTTTAGCATCCCTTTAATCTCCAGTGATAACACTGCAGATTAAAGGGACGCTAAACACAAATAATATTATTCTAGGAATTTAAGTGACTTAAATAAGTAAGAATAATCTACAAGTATAACAAACCTTTGGCTCAGCCCCAAATTTCGGCTTTTGGCCATTCAACTGTGGTACCATCCAAAAAGAGGGTGATATAAACATTTTATTTACACAATTGAGTTTATGAACCTAATTCAAATGAAATATCAAAATTTCAGGGAGAAATATTAGTGTCGACCCGTGTGGCTATCGCGTAACACGAGGCAATGGAGGTTCCACAACTTGTAACATCGCCTAAAGTCATACGCGTTATTTCTGTCAAGCTGAATATCCTTCCTTCCTTTTTTGTGTGAACGGGACTTCAATTTACAATCTCCAACCCAGCGAGCGAGTCTATGCGCAAGTCATATTTTGCTGTGGGTCGTTGCCCCTTCGGCGCGGCCAGTCACCGGCTCGCAGCTGGGACAAACTTTCGTCCCACCGAAATGCAACATCCATTTTCCCCAGTTTCGTCTCTATCAAATTTCCATGCTACCCAACAGCAAAAGGACGATATAGACTCCCCGCCCCCCACATCACCATAGGAATCCGATTTCACTGTGAATCTCAATTTTGTGTCGCATTTCGGGGCGTTGTCCTGTCACACTTAATGACCTTGACATCCAATCATTAACACAAAACTAAATTTTGAACAGATCCAAACAGTTCTTTGGTGTACGTGGACAGATTGGGAAAAACGTTTGGTAAGAACACAGTGTATGGTATGCACATTCGGCATTTCTGCATTTTAGAGCCAATGCCCCGAAAAAACCGGTAACTGTTTATGACCTTTCTAATAATCGTACAGCCTTCATTTTCAGGGTCGAGCAGTCCCCTGAATATAAACACACGTCGGTGACCAGATACCAGTCGACACGGCGGAACATTCCAGACGATTTAAAACTTACAGACACTTAAAAAGCACTTAGCCGCTAAACCGGCAGTCCATGCTACTGTTGCCATTAAATTTCATACAATTTCATATTAATCACAAGACGAGTTTGCATATGCCGAATGTAACGGGGGTCAAGAACCGATTCAAAACGCACATACATGGACAAGAATAGCACTGAGTGACAGCAGCTCCAAATACTTCCGTTACTATTCAACAGTGTGCCATGGTAACGAAACTGAAAAACTGCGTTCGTCTGGGAAACAACGCCGTGGCGGCTGGTAGAAATTTATCGCTTCAAAGAACCCCGGAGATGGAAACACCAGGTTGTCCCAAAATCCTGCGGTCAAATCCCCAGCAGATGCATCTACCCGAGAACTTCAAAACTCGCATAGGCGGACGTGTAACCCCTAGATGGTTTAGCATGGAAACTCCGTCCTGTGCAGGAGCCTCGCCCCTACCCCCGCACCGGTGGAGAGCTTTACACTACACAACTGTACTTTTATTTAATCTTCATTCCGGTTTCTTTTAGTCTCTTCATTCATTCGGTACCCTGTCTTATGGCAGAGCCACAACCTCTTCCAAATCGAGTTCTCCACAGACTGCGATCCGGCGTTTCCCCTTCTGTGGACGAAAAATTTCGCGCAACAGGAAGTAAACAGAACTACAGAAATGAAGATTCACGTCTCCTGGGATATGTGGCCCTATCGGGTGGTAATTGGTTATTACGCTTCGTTGCAGCATAAAGTCTCCATATTAAGGGTATCCAAACCATTTTCTACTTGGACTACAATGAAAACTTCAACTACACCAACAATGCTGAGCAAACTTCAAATCACGCCTTCTTCCACAATGCTAAACATTACTTTCTCACCAAGACTACTATCACGCCACATGTGTTTTGGCATGCGACACTGTTCACTCTGGTACAAAACACCAAAGATTCGAAGGAACGCATTTGTTCCTACAGAAAACGGCAACCATCACATTCCTCTTCAGAAATGGCGATGGTCTATTCATACACAATCTCGAAAATAAAAATCTTTTACATGTTAAGTTTTAGTCGTCAGCTTCAAGCTTCCGCCGCTCTGACATTGGGAAAGAAGATTCCGGTACCTGGTGGGACCAGAGGCGGTCTCGAGGTAAAGGCAGAGCGCAAAATCTCTGCCCCTGTCAGGAACCGAACCCGGTCGCAATTGTAGCCGGGAACTGGAATGAACTGCCCCAGCTTACTACAACCCATATACTGTGTTGCTTTCCGTTACATAAACAAAAATCCAAGACCTTTCCAGGGAACACTCAACTTCTTAACGTAACTATCACATTTGTACAACGCACCAACAAATGCACAACTCATTAACAATTTATTATATTGCTCTTACAACACTGCCCCTACATGTTTCGACGCTACTGCGTTATCTCCAGGAAGCTTGCAGTTAGTACCTGCTAAGTTACGTAGGTATGTGAAGGCAGTATTGGTGATACAACAGTGTCTAAACATGTAGGGGCAGTGTAATAAAGAGCAGTATAATACATTGTTAATCAATTGTGCCTTTGTTGGTTCATTATACAAATAATAATGAGGCACGATACAAACGTTAAAATAAAGTAACTATCACAGTTCATATGCATTTATCGTAAACTGAAGTCTCTTTACATGCAACACTACGAACTCTTCTATGTTCAGGGATTTCTACAGCAGGGAATTCATCTCCAGGTAGCAAGGCCTGCAAACAACAAATGTTCACCACCATCCCCCGTTCCGATCACAATCTAGAGAGCTGGAATAATAAGTGTAAAAGGTACAGGTATCCCGTTACAGGTCCGGTGTGGCCCAGAGGGTGGGTAGAGGTATAGCTCTACTCTTCCACGACCGCGGCACTAGAACGGGGTGAGTGTTCAGCTGCACGCCCCGGCCGCACTTTACCACCGGGAAAGACCCGATACCCATTGTACGGGAGGCTGGGTGGGCCCCAGGGCCGGTCTGGACATGCGGAATACCTCGTCCCCACCGGGATTCGATCCCGGACCGTCCAGCCCGTAGTCAGTCGCTATACCGACTGAGCTACCCGGCCCACATAATAATACGGTAATGCTTCAAAACACTTCAAAGTGGCTGCAAGAGGTTTTCAGAAACGCCCCTTGCTGGCGTCGCCATTCCAATTTCTGTGCACAGACAATACACAGGCGAAATATAAAAACGCCTCGGGTTATTTAACACTATATAAACACAACAAACGCTCTCTCGACCCTTTCTTTTCCTATGTCAATACGACCTTGACGTTGGATGCAACAAGTAACTCTGAAAAACATTTAACCAATCACCACGATATAGTGGGTCCCTGTCACCACGGCATGGCTCGTCCTCAGGTTGCGGATAGAGGAACTGCCTCCGATAAGGAGGGTAGCTGCGAAAAAATTGAATAAGCAGTCGCAGACAGTCGACGAAGGGTGGTCATCCAGCTTGAGGGTTGGGCGAGGTGCTAACAACCCCTCCCTGTAAAAAAAACTTTATTAAGAAACACTCACATGCGGGATGCTTGTTCTGGAGACAAAACAATCCGGAGGTAAACTAATCCGCCACTCGGATCGCCGGGGGTGGGGGAGTGTTTCTAGGGGAAACATCGCGCAGCATACAAAGAGAGATGAAAATAGGTACTTGGAACGTTAGGAGTCTTTATAGGGCACGGTCCCTTAAGGCAGCAGCGAGGGAATTAGCGAGGTATAAATTAGATGTAGTGGGTGTGCAGGAGGTCAGGTGGGACAAAGGGGGCACAGTAAGAGCAGGGAATTATGATTTTTTCTACGGGAAAGGAAATGAAAATCATCAATTGGGAACAGGATTTTTGTACACCGTAGAATAGTATCAGCAGTGAAGAGAGTAGAGTTTGTTAGCGATAGATTGTCATATATAGTGCTGAGAGGTCGCTGGCGTAATATCATTGTTGTAAATGTGATGCACCAAGTGAGGAAAAAAGTGATGAGTCAGAAGATAGTTTTTATGAGGAATCGGAGCAGGTGTTCGATCACTTCCCGAAATATCATATGAAAATGTTACTAGGAGACTTTAATGTAAAAGTGGGGAGAGAGGATATTTTCAAGCCAACAATTGGACAGGGGTCTCCATCAGGATGGTATTGATAATAGGGTTAGACCAGTCAACTTCGCCACATTAAAAAGTCTGGTGGTTAAGAGCATGATGTTTCCTCACCGTAACATTCATAAATACACCTGGACCTCCCCTGATGGT
>Ga0123355_10002982_pt1 | contig 24068 bp, 21 predicted proteins | sample TergutEmb28metaG_3_FD_89872 | JGI IMG/M metagenome (GOLD analysis project Ga0123355, IMG submission 89872) | Embiratermes neotenicus P1 segment gut microbial communities from Petit-Saut dam, French Guiana - Emb289 P1 | ecosystem: Host-associated > Arthropoda: Insects > Digestive system > Gut ... | reverse complement strand
GCTGATACAGAGCCTGTGGGATTAGTTGACATAGGTCTCCATAATCTCCAATGGTGTCGGTTTAGTTGACCATCAATAAAGGGTGGGGGTGTCACCCCTAAAAATAAACCTCGTCTATTCGCTGTTACTGTCATATGGAAATAATAACCTTCTTCCAATGCAATTTGCCCCACATGTATTATTGAATCAAGTGGCTCACCATTTTCTGACGTGAAAACTATAACGATATCATCTGACAGGTATTGTTGACGCAACTCAATTGTTTCATCAAAGAAATATGTTCCAGTAATTGAAGGGGTATGCGTTGGTGTAGGCATAGGCGAAGGGGTAGGAAGCACGGGTGGAATCGTAGGAATTGGAGCAGGAGTAAGAGTATAGCCAGGGTGAGGAAGCAGGTGAGAAGGAATAGGAGTTGCAGAAGGAGAAGGAGTGGGTACTGGAGAAGGAAGAGAAGGTGGAAGTGTAGGAGGTGGAATTATATTAGATTCAGAAGTAGTAGGAAGAGGGGTAGGTGTGGGAGCAGGGGTAGAAGGCGGAAGCGTAGGAATTGGAGTAGGAATAGCAGTAGCTTGTGCATTGGCAATTCTTTCTGCTAACTCATCACTCAAGGTAATTTGTTGCTCTATTCTGATAAAATCATAGTTGAGTGGGTCAACATGTTGGTTGTTTACACGAATTTCAAAATGTAAATGTGGACCAGTAGAAAGACCTGTAGAGCCTACAAGTGCAATAATATCACCCTGATACACAAAATCACCTTCATGAACCAAACGACGCGAAGTCTGACCATACATAGTACTGTAACCATTACCATGGTCAAGTACAAGCATATGACCAAATTCACGAGTAAAATCGGATGTAATTACATAACCATCATATGCCGCAAAAATGTGTGTGCCAGTTGGTGCAGGAATGTCTATACCAGTGTGGAACTCTTGCCTACGAGTTATTGGGTTTATTCTATCACCAAAACCAGAAGTAACCTGTCTGTGTGTTTCCAAAGGCCATAAAAAACTATTTTGGAATGGGCTAATATTACGAACTCCACTATATTCATTAACATAACCCATATGATAACCTGGGGTTCCACCTGGATTCCAGCCTAAACCTGGTTCAAATCCAGTTATTATATCACTCCAGGTCCACTCTGGACGTTCGGTAAAGTCATTAACATAACCAATATGATAACCTGGAGTTCCAGCGGGATTCCAACCTAAACCTGGTTCAAATCCAGTTATTATATCACTCCAAGTCCACTCTTGACTTTCGGTAAAATCATTGTAATATTCGTTTAATTCTAGTTCGCATTCTTGCTCTGTTTCACTTGCATACACAGGCATAGGCATAACAGAACCAACTATATTAGATATTACAAAACCACCACCAGCAATCACCAGCCCTAAACACACTGCTAATATTGCCATAGATTTTTTTGTTTTTTTCGCACTCATCAAATTAGTCAATCTCCTTTTAAAATTCTTTTTAGAATTGCATAGGTTAGTGGCAAAAGCAATATTACCAACTAAATTTTTTTGAGACGTGCTATGTTTTAAAACTTGTAAAATTGTTTCGCCATAAAATCTTCTGTTAAGTGTATCCATTTCATACACTACTTTTTCATCACAGGATAATTCGCACATTGTATTTAATTGACGATTTAAAGCATAAACAGCCGGGTTAAACCAATGCACTGCATTTGCAACAAGCATAAACAATTTTACAAGTAGGTCTTTGCGCCTGTAATGTACCATTTCATGGGTTAAAACCATGTTTAATTCATCCTTTGTAAAAGACATATAGGGAAGAATTATTGTTGGTTTTATTAAACCAATTAACATAGGCGTGTGCGCGGCAGTACTCACAGCAATGGGTATATTACAGTCACGTATACTTTTATTTGCTAGGAAATTGCTATCGCAATTTCCGTCGCCCAATGGGGGCGCTGCCCCCAAGCCCCCGCAAAGCGGCGTAGCCGCTTTTTTATGCCCCCATCCTGTAAAAAATGGAAGTGCATTCTGTAATACCATACGGCGATATTTAAGATATTTCCTTGTGCTAAGGGTTATAAATATGATAACACCCAGCCCCCAAAGGGTTATTATAAATGGTATAGCTCTTTCAAGATATGTTCTTAATTGGATTTTTACACTTGTAATAAACGTAACAGTTTCAACAGGGGTAGGCGTAATTGGTAAAATATATGGGGCACTAGTTGTTAATACATCCATTTCACCATGACTACTATACACATATACAGGTGACACAATATCCGTATTTATATCTGTAATATTTATATCTGAAATTGGCGGAATTGTTATATCATTTGAAAAATTCACCTGTATTTCTGGTGTAATGATGTTTGATGTGTTATCCACTGTTGTTATATGGTTTGGTATCAAACCTGTTAAGTTCATGGCGATATGTGTACCTCCAAGCAAAAAAACAAGCGGAACAAACAAACAATAATAGTGCCATGTTTTTGAGAAGAATTTCTCAGTAATTGGACGCAACAAAAGCAAAACTAGAAATACTACACTTCCGACTATACTACTTGTGATTACGCCAAAAAGTAAATTCACTTAATATCACCATCCTTGTTAAAACTGCTTATAAACCATTCTTGTAATTCCTGAACATCTGTATCACTCATACCACCATCATCTGCAAGGGCAACCATAAAATTCTTAACACTTCCTCCATATAGTGATGATATCAAGCTACGCCCCTCCTGTTTTTGATAATCTTCTAACGTAGCAATAACACTATAATAATTTGCCTTGCCTTTCATTTCCTTTTCAAGAAAACCTTTTGCTATAATCCTTTCTAGCATTGTTGCAATAGTAGAGGTTTTCCATCCCTTACTAGCTTCAAAAATGCATAATAATTGTGCAACTGTTACAGGGGTAGCTAATCCCCAAATAGTTTGCATAAGCTCCATTTCCACATCGGAAAGTCTGCCTAATTTGTTCATTTGCGCGCCTCCTAACATAGTACTACATGATGTAGTACTGATACTATACTACGCCTTGTAGTAGATGTCAATAGGGTGTTTCATAAAAAATATACTAGAAATATATGTAAAATTATCCTCAAAACAGGACGCCCCCCCAAGCCCCCACAAAGCGACGGAGTCGCTTTTTTATGCTTTTTGTGGTTAAATACTTTGGCAAACTTTTTATATTTTTTATAATGCGAATCAAGGGTTAAAATTTCGCAACGCTGAAAATCCTTGTCATTCTGAGCTTGACTCAGAATCTCTTTAAAAAGATTGCGGGTCAAGCCCGCAATGACGGCGCATTGAAGCCAACCCTTGATTGGCGCTTATAATGAGAGGATATCAGGGTATGAAAAAAATGGGTCTTTATAATTTCCTATGGTTGTGTAGGGGACGCACCCCTGTGCGTCCCGCCAATAATAACATGCACCCCTCCATTTTACGGGACGCGCAGGGGCGCGCACCCTACAGTCACACAAATTTGGTAATACCAAAAAGAATTATTCTAATGGCAATAATGTTGTTTTTAGTCTTTTTAGTAGCTTGTTCTGTAGAAAAAGCACCAGAATTGGAATTTAAATTGGACGAAATGGACGAAGCTCAAGAAAGAGAAGAAAGGGAAGAAACAGAAGAAGAAATAATAATCATTACTGAAGGACCTCAATGGATAACAGCTACACAAGCAAAAGAAATTATTTCCAACCAAGAAACAATTATCATTGATGTTAGAACCCCAGCAGAATTTAACAGTGGGCATATAAAAGGTGCTATTTCCATGCCATTAGATGAAATAACAACTATCGCACCAACACTTATAAAAGACCAAACTATACTGGTATATTGTCGCTCTGGAAACCGTAGTTTTTTTGCTTCATGGATTTTATTTGATATGGGTTATAACATGGTATATGATTTTGGTGGCATAATTAGTTGGTATGGGGAAATATCAATACCATAAAACAGACAGGTTTGAAATAGAAAGAAGGTATTTGTTTTGAAAAAAATACTTATTATAGAAGATGACATACACATAAACGAAATGTTAAGCGAATTGCTTGGTCAAAATGGCTATATTACAGCCTCTGCCTATTCTGGTACAGAGGCATTACTTTTGTTGTCACAAGACAATTCTAGTTTTAGTTTTTCATTAATACTTTTGGATTTAATGTTACCAGGCAAAACAGGAGAAGAGGTTTTACAAAAAGCAAGGAAACAGGGCTTAAAATGCCCTATTATTGTATTAACTGCAAAAGCTGACAAGGAAACCACTGTAAAACTACTGCAAATGGGTGCTGATGATTATTTATCAAAACCCTTTGATAATAATGAACTATTAGCACGAATAGCCGTACAATTACGACGCTCCGATTCTTTTGATTCTAATTCCACCCCCACAGCCAACAAACTAACCTTTAAAGATTTGACTCTTGATTTAGATAGTTTTGATGCCTATATAGATAATCAAAAACTTGGGTTATCTAAGCGGGAATTTGAATTATTACATTTGATGATGTCATACCCACAAAAAGTATTTACAAAAAATAACCTATATGAAAGTGTTTGGGGCTGTGAATTTTTTGGTGATGATAATACTGTTAATGTGCATATTAGCAGACTGCGCGCAAAATTAAGCGCCGCCAACCCAAACCAAGAATACATTCAAACTGTATGGGGTGTTGGGTTTAAAATGAAGTAATAAAAAATTGCTATGTTCATGAAGCGAAAGGTTGTTTGATGTAGGGGACGCGCCCCCGCGCGTCCCGCAAAATAGCAGAGTGGGCGGGACGCACAGGGGTGCGTCCCCTACGGAAAATGTATCGTTTCATGAGTATATAATTTGAAACGCGCCAAATGTTTAATACTTTTGTAAGACTTTTTTAAAGTATAAGTAAGACTTCACAATTATAATACGTTCATAAGAGTTGAACACCAAAAAAGCGGCTACGCCGCTTTTCGGGGGCTTGGGGGCAGAAAGCCCCCATTGGGCTACGGAAATTGCATGAGCAATTTCCTAGCAAATAAAAAAGGAGAACTATATCATGAAAAACTTTTTTAAAAACCTGTTTTTATGCTTGGCTATTATAGTGGTACTTACAGCCGCTGCCCACGGAATAATGTACCTAATTGGAAATGAGCAGGAGCTTTATATGTCAATGGGTTTTGGTACTATAGTTGGTATTATAATCTTTAATGCAATTGATTTTAAAAAGAAAAAGGGACAAGATGAAAAATGACAGTATTAAGAACACATAATTTAACAAAACGTTATGGCGATAATGTAGCTGTAGACAATGTTAGCCTAACCGTTGAAAAAGGCGATATATTTGGCTTAATTGGGCAAAATGGTGCGGGTAAATCTACATTTATGCGTATGGTAACATCCCTGTCCCATCCAGATAGTGGGGAAATTGAACTGTTTGGCGAAACAGAACCAAAAAAAGTGACAGCCGCAAGAACCCGAATGGGTGCAATGATAGAAACCCCCGCATTATTTCTAAATTTTACAGCAGTGCAAAACCTTGAATATTATCGCATACAGCGTGGGATAGTCGAACGTAATAGAGTTCAAGAAGTTTTAAAAATCGTTGACCTTACAGATACAGGTAATAAACCATTTGAAAATTTTTCTCTTGGTATGAAGCAACGTTTGGGGCTTGCAGTGGCAATGTTAAGCCATCCCGATTTTTTAATTTTTGACGAGCCAACAAATGGGCTTGACCCAACTGGTATTATTGAAATGCGCGAAATGATTAAGCGGTTAAATAGTGAAGGTATAACTATGCTTATATCCAGCCATATCCTTACAGAGTTGGCGCAAATGGCAAATAAGTATGCAATAATACATCATGGTAAGTTAATTAAAACCCTCACCCAAGAGCAACTTAATGAAGAATGCAAGCGTGCCATTGCAGTTATTGTAGATGATGTGGCAAAAGCAACAACCATACTGGAAACTGTGTTAAACATACATGATTATAAACAAGTTTCAGGCAGTGAACTAAGAGTTTATGAACCTCTTGCCGACCCAACAGAGATTAATTTTAAACTAGTCCAAGAAGGCATTAGGATTACCTCAATAAAGGAAGTTGGGGATAGTTTAGAAGACTATTACACTAAAATTATTGGAGGTGCAAGCAAATGATGAACATTATTCGTGCAGATATGTATAGGATTACACGAACAGGCGGAATTCATTTAAATTTTATATTCACGGCTCTTGGTGCTGTAGGTTTAATTGTTTTAGCTGTAGTATTTGGCAACGTGGACTTGGATGGACTTGAATTAAACGGCGTAAACAGTACAAATCTATTATTTAATTTTTCTCACTTTGCACTTATATCTGTGTTACCAATATTTACTTTAACAGCCGCCCCCATTTTCCGCAACAAAACGGCAAAAAATGAAGTAATCTGGGGAATATCCCGCACAACATTATACACATCAAGAATGCTAATAACTGCTGTTTTGTGTATTTTAATTAGAATTGTATTTGTGGGTACTGGTTTGCTTACTGCTACAATTATTCGTAGGTTTGGTGAAGCTCCAGTTGGGTTTTGGTCTAACTTTTTTCAGGTATTCACTGCACAAACATTTATGTTTATTGCGGCAAGCTGGGTAGGAATCTTTATAGTATTTACTATACAAAATGGCTTTGTTGTTATAGAAGTTTTTGGTGGGTTAATGTTTTTTCCTATGCTAGTTACCCAAACACTTACGATGTTAAACGTAAACCCTGCGGTTATCAATTTTATAGGTAGGTTTGATATGATGGAGGGTATAATACAACTTGCCAATATTGGCACTATACCCACTCAAACAGTTGTGCTAATACTTGCCCTTGGTGCGTTTTGGTTGATTGTGCCTACTGCACTGGGTATACTCACCTTTCAAAAGGCGGAAATTAAATGATGGATTTACTAATAATAACCTGTGGCATTCTTGCCATGGGTTTTGTTGGAATGTTTATACAGCTTATTTCAATTAAAAAAGACCTGCGGAAAATGGGCGAAAAGCTGAGGGAAATTACCCGTATCCAAAACGATACCAACGCCCAATTAACTACAGATACTTTTGATAAAGATATTTCTGCTCTAGTTCAAAACATTAATTTTATGCTACGAAATAATCGCCAAGGATATTTAGAAGTGCAACGAATGGAAGCAATTCTTAAACGTGCGATTACAAATATTTCTCATGATTTACGCACCCCATTAACATCTGCAAAAGGTTATTTGCAAATGGCTGAAAATGAGGATTTAGATAAGGAAACCATTTTGCGCTACATCTCTATCATTCATAATAGATTAGATGCATTAACAGATTTAATGGATAGCTTATTTGCCTTCTCTCGTGCAGTTGAAGGGAAGATAACATTACAACGTGTAAATGTTGGTAATATTCTTGGCGATACCCTTGTTGGCAGTTTTGCAGAATTGGAACGCAAGGGTTTTGTTGTGAATGCAAACATTCCAGAAACACCAGTTTATTGGAATTGTGACGAAGAAGCATTAAAAAGAGTTTTACAAAACCTAATAAATAATGCTGTAGTTCATGGTAAAGAATATTTGCGCGTTCAATTAGTTGACGGAATTAATAGAACAATTAAAATAGCAAATAACACAGATAGCCAAATTGATGTTGACAATATTTTTGAACGGTTTTATACAGCGGACACTTCCAGAACCAACAAACGCACTGGATTAGGTTTGGCTATTGTAAAGGAGCTAATTGATAAAATGGGTGGAAGTATATCCGCTGTCAAAAATGAAAATCTTCTTGAAATGTATATTCATTTTTAGTAATTTTTGATGTGTTTCATTTTACATTGATATTATAGTTTCCGTCATTGCGGGCTTGACCCGCAATCTTTCTTGTAAAATTTGATTCAGAAAGAGATTCCGTGTCAAGCGCGGAATGACGAAAATGAAACACGCTTAATTTTTTATATTTTAATAAGCCCTTCCCATAACAGAGGGGCAGTTTTTTTGTAAATGTCTTCAAATTGTGAGAATGGAAGGGGATTTTCGCCTAACCCGCATTCAATGGTAAAACCTGGGCGATTAAATGTTTGAATAAACCAATCACGATATCCACCACCTGACGACTCACTTGGAACTTCCTGTAGGGCATAACCACTTACATTTGATAACCGTTGTGCTAGTTCTTCCGCTCCATCAGGCTTGTAGTTTTTATAACGCCAATAAATTTCTTCGCCTTGGGTGTGTAGCGATATTGTAATTTCAAAGTCATTTATTTTGGTGTAAGCAACCATTGCACAAGTTTCTGGCTCTGATAAAGGATTTGGACCAACATAATCGCGGGCACAAGGTTGTGTATAACCTCGTGCATATTTATGTTCGCGTCCATGTTCCCAATCAGCAGGATAATTTGAGTTTAAATCAACACCACAAATATTTGCTTTCCAACAATCTGGAAAACGACAAGTATTCTGTGTTGTTTGGTTTACCCCGCAAAGCGGTATAGTCGCTTTTTTACAAACTGCTTCACACATTTTTTTTGCATCTTTATACGCATAACGAAAACGTCCAACACTTCCATTAACCAAATCCACACCATCTGGATTAACAAGCGGAATAACATGTAGTGTGACATCATCTGGAAAATATTTAGATTTGGCATTAGATTCGTTACAGCATTCTTCTATAAACCTCATAAGTATTGATGTTGTTATCCACTCGTTGGCGTGGTGGGCGGCATTGTACATTACAGCACGTGCGCCATTACCAATTGTTACAGCATAAATTGGTTGACCCATACGACTTTCACCAATTTGAACAATGTTTAAGGAAGGGTATAAATTAATCAGTTCAAATAACTGCTCTTTAACTCGTTTTGATGTTACTATAGGTTCAGACATAATATCAACTCCAATTATATATATATTCAAATAGGGGTGATTTGTGATGAATAAGAAATATATAACAATAATTGCAATAGCAATCATATCAGTAATAATTATAACAATTGCTGTGTTTACTATATCATCATCAACGACAGAAGCAGACAGAATTTATACCCATATTTACATACATGGTGTTTCTGTAGGTGAAATGACTATACAAGAGGCAGAAGCCGCCCTTATGGAACGATTCCAGCCCCTTTTGGAGGCGCAACATGTAAGATATACAATAAATGGGCAAGTTGTAGCGGAGTTCACATTTAAAGACTTTGGAGCGCGGTTTGATTTTAGTGAATTGGTTAATCATGCATTAGAATTTAGCTCTATGCGTAATTTGCCAAGGCGATTAGGGCGAATGCTTGGACATCCTCATGAAATAGTAGCACCAGCTAAATATTATTTTGAGGTAGAACGCATAGAGGATATTTTAGCAAAACTATCTGCACAATTTGACCAAATACCCCAAAATGCTAGATTTTCATTAGAAAATAATCAAGTTGTGGTAAGCAGAGAATTAGAGGGGTTTGGCATAGATATAAGAGAAGCTACATTAGCAACACAAAATATTTTAAACACATTAGCAACAGGGACTGTTTCACTTAATGTACAGCCTGTTTTGCCCCAATATACAGAGGTTGACTTTAAATTTACCACGTCATTAATTGGGTTTTACGAAACCTCATTAGGTGACAATAATTCAGAAGCAAGGCTTCATAATGTACAACTTGCCTCTGGAAGGATTCATAACCAGGTGTTATATCCAGGGCAGGTATTTTCGGCAGGTGGACATATTAGGTCAAATTTACCAAATAGCGGATATAAAACTGCGATTGTGCTTGTGCGGGGCGAACCAGTTGAAGATATTGGCGGAGGGGTATGCCAAGTTGTAACAACTTTGTATAATGCTGTTTTGCGGGCAGAGTTGGAGATTGTACAACGGCATAATCATTCAGCGCGTGTAAGTTATGCAGATATTGGTTTTGATGCAACCATTGCAGGTGATTACTTAGATTTAAAGTTTAAAAATAACACAAACCACCCAATTCTTATTACCAGTCGAGTTGAAAATGGTTTATTGCATGTGGGTATTATAGGGTATGAAAGTCGTCCAGCAGGGCGCACACTTAGGTTTATTGCACATCGTATAGAAATGATAGCCCCAGAGCCATATAGGGAAATTGTAGACCAAACCATTCCTAGGGGCGAAAGATGGATTACTTTAGAGTCTCAAATGGGTTATCATGTTGAGTTATTTAAATATGTATTTATGGGGGGCGAAGAAATCGAAAGGATTAAAATTAATACTTCCATTTACAAACCTTTGCAAGGGGTTATAGCTATTGGAGCAGGATGAGTAGTCATTATGATATACTCATGATGATATACTCATGAAACAATCATCCGGGATACGGGACGCGCGGGGGCGCGTCCCCTACTTACAATCCAAACCTTGTCACTGTATCACGATAAGCACTTGGAATACCAATATCAAACCGCTCCCCATCAACTATAAAACCATATGCACCGTTATCACGAGTTACAGCATCTAAGGCGGGGGTTAATTGTAGCTCTCCAAATTCGGTTTTGCTATTTTGAAATTGGCTACGCAAAGATGAGTAAACTTCATCAGTTAATATATACATAAGCACGGCATACTGCTTATCACTAACCCCAAGATTTGAGTTTGCATACTCTACACTTGGTTTTTCCACTAATGTGTTTAATTCAACTAATCGTTCATCAACAAGCTCCCCTTTGACAACACCATAATGTAACACATCCGACGGGTCTATTTGAAACAATCCAATTGTTAACTTCTTGGTCTTTTCGTAAGCATTAATCAATTGCGCCACGCAATTAAGTGTGCTATCAGAATGAAATAAATGGTCACCCAACACAAGTAAAACTGGTTCGTTGCCAGCAAATTCAGCACTTTGTAATGCGGCATGACCAAATCCAAGCATTTCATTTTGATAAATGAAAGTAATTTTATTCTTTATGTCAGACAGTTTGTTTTCATAGGCTTTTAAGTTTTCTGGTAAATTATTCTTTTTATCATCTTTTAAGCTATTAAACAATGATAGATACAAGTCTTCTTCACCAGGGCGAATGATTAGGCAAATTTCCTCTATCCCCGCATTTATTAATTCATCCAAGATAATAAGTAATGCTGGTTTTGCATATCCATCCTTGTCAATTATTGGTAAAAATTCCTTTTTTATCATTTTTGTAGCAGGATACATACGCGTGCCATATCCGGCTACGGGAATAACGGCTTTACGTACTGTTTTAGTTTTTGGCACTGTTATACTATAACAGTCAAATCCAAGGTTATTAGCCAAATAATCCATCAATTGTTTTTGAGATTCGTTATCTTTTGCAATAAATTGCACCATACCATCACCCTGAGAGCCTACACCTTTTCCGCCATATACCCAATTTGCCACTTGTGAGTTCTTTAAAGTGTCGTGTAGTTTTTCCGATTTTAATTCATGAGGTGAAAGAGGTGTAGCATATAAATCAAACAGCTCTTGAGCATCGTTCATTAGATTACCAATAGCTAATGCATCGCCTTTTTTAATAGCATCTATTGCTTGATTGTTAATACTAGCATTACGCTTACCCAGCAAACCATGTAGTGCGCTATGTTCGTCATTTCGTGGATATGGATAAGCTGAATTTAAATCACGCAAAATAGTGATAGTATCTTTTTTCCCTTTTAAATCTGCAAATACAAAATGTAAATCACTACCCACATGAATAGGGTTCACATCCAAAACATCACCATCAAAGCGCATATGCATAATACCACTACCATATGCACATGCTTGGTCTAGCCTGCCACAACGAGAGGGGGTAAGCTGTTCTCCATTAAAAGCCGCTTCCATTTCACCACGTACAGTAAGGTTTAAGCCATATAAGCGGTTAAATGCGCGTGCAGTAAGAACACATACAGCAGCTGATGATGATAACCCCTTTTTTTGAGGAAGTGTAACATCGTAACAATCTAAATCAATCCCACCTATTTCATAGTAAGTGGAAATATATGACGCAACCCCGGCAACATATGCAAAGTAGCCACCCGCTTCTGCTATTTTACGCAACTTTTCTGGTTCAAATGGGCATTCAAAGCTAATACGTTCACCAGTTGGGGCAACTGTACTAAGTTTTAACGTGTCCGATTTGCAAGCAGTGGCGTAAATACCCTCTGATGTGCAAGCAACAAGAGCCTGCCCTGGTGTAATATCACTATTGAACTTACGCATTTGCCCAGCCCAATCGGAATGCTCGCCAAATAGACACAGACGACCAGGTACAAATAAACTAATCTTCATCTAAAAGCTCCTTAGTTTAACGTTTTTATTCCTTTTTCATTCAACTGTGTACGAACATCATTTCGATAAAAAGTAGCAATCGCTATTTCTGTTTCATGTAACTCATACAAAGCAACAAGTTCAGAAGGGCTTATTACTTTTATGCCTGATACTTCTGTGCCCCATAGTTCCGCTCTGTTATCGCAAAAAGCAAATGGCAAAATCCCAGAATTGATTAATGAATATGTGACACTTTTCCCTATATGACCAGCACCAAAAATTACAAGTCTCATACCATTTGAAACTCGATTTTTGATATTTTCTAAAGGATTTCCCAAAAATAGCGTTAAGGCTTCGTTGTGGATATGCTCAAGCTCAAGAGGAATATCAATTTTTTGTGGGCAGTGCTTATTGCAGATTGCACATTTATTGCAGTTACCGCCATTTTTTGTAACAGTTATAAAACGAAAATAACATATATCAAAAGGCTCTGCATCCTCAAACTGTTTGAATTCAATATATTTCTCGAAAATTTGAAGGATATCCACACCAGCAGAACACTTGTCGGCACAATACATACATCCTGTACATGACAGTGGTCTTTTTGCATTAATAGCATTAACCATTTTTTTACATATATCATAACTAATGTTTACATTTTCACCTGCTAGGAAATTGCTTTCGCAATTTCCGTCGCCAAATGGGGCGCTGCCCCAAGCCCCGCAAAGCGGCGTAGCCGCTTTTTTATTCCTCTTAGTTGTTTCAAGATTTTGCTTAACTTCGTCTGTATTTCTCATTCCAGACAAAACTACCTTAACATTTGGCAATCCAGACACAAAACTAAGTGCTAATGAAACAGCGTTAAATTCAGGCATTTCGTTTTTAAGAATCTGTGCGGCATTTTCTGTTAGTTTAACCAAACGCCCTCCGCCCAATGGCTCCATAACAAAACAAGATATATGCTTCGCTTCTACCATATCATACAAGGTTTTTGCTTGTCCTTGAAACCAATCATAATAGTTGATTTGAAGTAACACAAATTCCCAGTTATAACCTTCAAGTATATCCTCCAAAACTTTAGGTTCATCGTGAAACGAAAATCCTACTTTGTGAATATAACCTTCTTTTTCCTTATTTGATAAAAATTCCAACGCGCCAAGCTCTAATGCCTTCTTCCAATTATTGTGATTCAAGCCATGTAGAAGATAAAAATCAATATAATCCGTGCCAAGTCTTTTTAACTGCAATTGGAATATACGTTCCATATCATCTGCTGTTTGGCATTCCCATATCGGCAACTTATCAGAGATATAAAAAGAGTCGCGCGGATAGCGGGCGACAAGGGCATCTCGCACAAGCTCTTCTGAATGACCACCAAGATACAGATATGCAGTATCAAAAAAATTTACACCACTCTCGTATGCGTTTGCTATTAAATCATGTACATCCGAGTCAAATGTGCCGTCTGGCAACATTGGCACACGCATCAAGCCAAAACCAAGGGGCGACAATTCCATATCTTTAATATCTTTTTCAATATTTTTAATATCTTTATTATTCTTAATATTTTTTATGTCCATTCACTCATTTCCTTTTTAGATGGTGTCCATGGTATGCCGTTTACAATACTCTCTATCTTGCAATATTTGCAAAAAGGTTTTGGTGTGGCAAGAAATTCCAATATTTCGTTAATGTTATTTATTTTATAAATATCCAAGTAATCGCCATCTTCAAGTTCCATAGTTGTCCCGAATTTTTTATTAAAATGAAAAGCATTTGGGGCAATCTGACATGTATACATTCTACCATCCATAAGCGCAATCCAACGATTTGCCAAAGTACAGTTGCTAAAACTTTCATTTGCGTTTTGTTTACCATCTATATCTAATGGCATTTTAAATAAAGTTTTTTTCGCCTTTCCTGTATAACTATGAAATTTAAAGGTGATACCCCAGCTTTCAACCATTTTTATCATTTTTTCATAATCTAATTCAATTGGATACTTTGTTACTTCAATGGTTATTTTATTATTTTTACAAACTTTCCAAAATGTTTCATCTTGTTTAAACAGAAGAATTCCATTAGTTATAACGGATATTATGGTATTAGGAAAGGCTTCTCGTGCGGTTATCAAAATATCATTTATATCTGGATGTAAAAGAGGTTCGCCGCCCAAAATATGAATCTCATCTACGTTTTGGGCAGTTAATTCAGACATTCTTTGTAAGTCACTTTTTACAATTTCTAAGGGGCTTATACGTTCTTCTGCAACAGGTGAAAAGTGAGAGCAACCTAAACATGATATATTACAGTGGTCTACAATATTAATTTCATAATACGCCAAGTATGGCTGTTTGTAGAGATGTGTTCTAAAATCGGTTATTATCTGCTCTTTTTTTATGCCTATTTTTGTAAGTTCGGCTATAATTTCATCCATATACCCAATAGCAGTGATGATAATCATGGCATCTTTATAGTGTGTAGCCAATTCAGTTGTGCTAATTATGGGCAATCCGATTTTTTCACCTTGCTTGTAATTATCACAAAAACAATCAGGGGTTATCCCGTTTTTTCTAAAAATATCAACGGCACAAACCCCTTCATTACCAGCACCAAAAAGAACGATTTGTTTATCCTTTAGTCTTTCAAAATCAAACATTCGTGTACACACTCCTATTGAAATGGCAAAGAAACTAACTCCTTCATCCGTTCAATTTTTTGAGGAAACTCAACATTTGTTTGTTCATAATCTTGCATGTGTACCCTTATTTCGTTTTTCATAAAATCAAACAAAGTCCTATTTCTCTTTTTAAAAGCAAGTTGTAAAATCACACTTGCATGATAACAGTAAAAACCTCTTGCCCAATATTTATGCTCTATAGGCAACAACTCTTCTACGCGTTTATATACTTCAAGAATGTCAATTTTTACGTCAAATGATTCAGATTTTGTAATTGCGCCTTCACGTTGACGATAATGATACAATGGTTTATTTATATACCTACCGATACATTTTTCTTGTGTTACCAAAGTTTCATAAAAAAGAATATCCATGGCATACTTAATATTTTCGTCAAATTGTAAACCACTTCTTTTTATGACCTCTGCACGATACAATTTATTCCAAACATATCCGCAAAATCCCATATAATAATCACGTTTAAGAGGATAAAGAAGCATTTGTTCTGTTTGGATAACATCATTTGGTATATTTTTTATGTTGCTTATACTTTCTGTAACATCTCCTATATTCTTAAAGTAAGAACAGATAGAAATATCCACGCATTGTATAGTTTCCAGAAGATGCTCAAACATGTCTGGCTCTATCCAGTCATCAGAATCAACAAACCCAATATAATCACCAGAGGCATATTCAAGACCAACATTTAATGCAGAACTTAGACCACCATTTTCTTTGTGAAACACTTTAATGCGTGAATCTTTTATAGTATACTCGTCACAAATTTCACCACAATTATCTGGAGAGCCATCATTTATGAGTAATATTTCCAAATTGGTATGGGTTTGAGTTATAACACTATCCAAGCATTTTTTAATATATGGTTCGACTTTGTAAACTGGGATAATTATTGATATTTTATCCATATCCACATCCTACACAGCATAAAGTACCGTTTCACATGGCAATATGGCATAATGTCTTAAATACAACTTATAATCACTGTGCAAAGAGAGAATATATTCTGGAATGGTTAAAATATCCTCTGATTTATGGTATAAAGATATCGCTAGGATTGGTCTGTGTTTAAGTATCGTCTTTTCTGCCCCTTTTAGCGCGTTAAGTTCAGCACCCTCAATATCCATTTTAATAAAACTAACAAAATCGCCATTTAAAATATCATCCAGATTTTTTACCTCAACCTGCACACCTGATGTCTCAGAATCAGTAATTTTAGCCGCACTTGCCATGTATTGATTTTCAAAATAAAGTGTTGTATCTTCATGCCACAAGCCAAAAGGATAAATGGTTATATTTTGCAAATCTTTTGCCCGCTCTAAACAAACAGGATATTGTTGTGGATTTGGCTCAAATGCTATAATTTTGCTATATTCACCATCACACCAATTTACAAATCTTGTTGAATCATAGAAATCAAAACAACCAGCATCAACAAAAACATGCTTTTGGTTTTCTGGTAAATGCGAAACAAGTGGAATAGCTTCATCAAAATATTGACTGTGTTTCATGTCTTGTGGAAATGCGGAGAATAATTCCCAGTAAGGTATAATATTATCAGGTGGAAAGCCTAAATCTAACAAATTAAGTTTTATATCATTTATGCTACTAGCATTAGCAACTGCAATAACAACCATATCAGTATTATGATTTTGAATCAAATTATCAACTGATATACATTCCAATCCATAACTTGTCTTTTCATGTTTAGTCTTATCACTGTCGCAAAATGCAGTTACTTTAATGTCACACAAATCAAGAATATTTTTTACAAATCCACCAATTACACCAACTCCATAAATTATTATGCGTCTTTCTCCGTTGGCAAAAAGGATTTTTTTACATTCATGCAACTCGTGCAATTGTACGCCAATTTCTTTCAAAACATTTTTGTGATGCTCTGATTCTCCAGTATATGAATATAATAGTCTATGTTTAAAAATATTCTTTGATATAGTATCTTGAAAACTATTATAAATTTTACTGTTAGTTGTCATTTTAACTGCCTCCATCATCTATACTTGGGGGTGTTATTGCTCTACCATAACCACCCAAGTCACTTTTTATTTGCGAAGTAGAAACTTCAACAGTGCGTTCAAAATATACAACTTCGCAATACTGTTTTAAAAAATCAAATTTACTTTCCCAGTCGTTACCCATGCAAAATACATTTACTTGATAAAGGTGTATGTCATGAATTTTTTGTGTCCATGTATTTTCTGGAATAACCAAATCAACAAATCTAATTGCCTCCAAATGTTGCCTACGTTCCTCATATGAAAAGTAAGTTTTCTTTTTCTTTTGAGTTTCATTAAAATCATCATTAGAAAGGGCGACAATTAAATAATCTCCAAGCCCTTTTGCACGACGCAATAAATTTATATGCCCATAATGAAGCAAATCAAATGTACCATAGGTAATTACTCTTTTCATTGTACGTAACTCCTTGACCAGTTTTATTACTCACGCAAAACCAAAGTAGTGGCGGCAATCTTGCCGTATTTTCTTGACCAAGCAAACGCAGAATCAAAAGCAACTTGAGAAGCAGTTTTTTCTACAATCATACGAAACCAACGATAAATAAGAGGGTCATAAAAATAATCTTCAGACAAGTCAAGTATATTAAGCCGTGGAAATACTTCATCACGTAATGTATTGTGCAAATACTCAAATACATCAAATTTTGCTATACCATCATAAAAATATCTTATACAAATCATGATTAAATTAATATGGCTTTGCCGAATCTCATCATATATATCAAGGTTGTTTAATTTTTTAATTACAGGCCAAAAAGCAACATAAGCAGAATCTGGGTGTGATGTTCGATTGTCACATTGGCTAACACCCGTGTTAATGCGATAACAAATAAAATTTTCATTTACAGTAGTTATTCTCTCTGCTAAAATCACTGATAAATTTGCTACATACACATCATCAGTAATGGGAATTGAGTCATATTTTAACCCACTATTTTCATAAAAAACACGTTTAAATAATTTATTCCAAATATACGTATTTCCTATTTGAAATATATGATTTTTACAATCTCTGTAAGAAAAAGGTTGTTGTGAGGGTGTAAGGGCTAAACCTCGAATTATAGTTGCATAAGGCAACCCCATTTGCTTAGTTCTGTCATCAAAACATTTTGCGCCACAAATCACAATGTCGGCGTTGGTGGATTCTGCTTTTTCAACAAGAGTTTTAATCATATCAAGTTCAAAAAAATCGTCACTGTCCAACCATTGTACATATTTTCCTGTTGCATATTTATAACCCATATTACGAGCTGGGGCAGCACCGCCTGTACCCTCGTTTTCCTTGGATATAACATGTACACGGTTGTCTTTTACTTCATAGTCTTTTAGTATATCAAGAGAATTATCCACCGAGCCATCATTAACGCATATAACTTCTAAGTTGTGATACGTTTGATTTAATATACTATCAAGACACTCATTCAAATATTTGGAAGAGTTGTACACAGGAACAATAATTGACACAAGGGGTAATGAAACATCACTTGTAATATCACTTTGTATACTCATAACGATACACCTTTCTCTACTGCTGTACAAATAATAGCTACATCTTCATCACTTAGATATGGATGCATTGGCAAAGATAATACAGTTTCTGATGATGTTATGGAGTTTGGAAACAAGTCATCAGAACATGTTACATTATTAAACGCCGTTTGTTTGTGCAACGGCTTTGGGTAATAAACCATAGAAGGGATTTCTTGGGTTTTTAAATATGATTGCAAAGAATTTCTAATTTTTACATTAGATAGTCTTATTGTATATTGCGCCCAAGAAGAGAAGTAATCGTCTGGTATGGTAGGTGTTATTACTATATTATGGAGCTTTTTTGTATAATTATCAGCAACTTGATTTACTTTGACCAATTCATCGTCAAACGCATCAAGTTTTACACATAAGATAGCCGCCTGAATAGTATCAAGGCGCGAATTAACACCCACAATTAAATTGTCGTATTTGTCATTTGGTGATGCCCCATTTCTGCGAAGCATATGAAGTTGTTTGTTTAATTCGTCATCATTGGTAAAAATTGCTCCTCCATCACCATAACAACCAAGAGGTTTTGCTGGAAAAAAAGAAGTAATTGCAGCATTACCAAAAGAGCACGTTTTTTTACCATTAATAGAACCACCAAAACCCTGAGCAGCATCTTCAAGTACTTGCAAATTAAATTTTTCTGCTATCTCATTAATAGTTTTATAATCAGCCGGCAAACCAAATAAATCTACTGGAATTATTACTTTTGGAGTCAACTTTCCGTTAGATACAACACGACAAATTGCCTCATGAAGTGCGTTTGGGCATATGTTGAATGTAATTGGGTCAACATCCACAAATATAGGAGTAGCTCCTAAAATAGCCACAGAAGAAGCAGTTGCGATATACGTAAAATTTGGCACAAAAACAGCATCTCCTGAACCAATACCCCATGCTCTAAGCACTAAAGTGAGTGCATCTGTTCCATTGGCACAAGTGATACAATGTGTCACCCCTACATATTGGGCAAGCCTTTCTTCCAGTTCGCGAACCTTGTTTCCAAGAATGAAAACACCATCGTTAATAACAGACTGAATAGCAGAATCAATATCTGCTTTTAAGAAATGATATTGTGCTGTTAAATCTCTAAATTGCATTAACATCTTACTCCTTATAACTCCTAACTTTTAACACTCCTGTAGTTTCTTCATACATTTTGTTGCACAAATCACATTTAAGTGTATCTTGTAAAGGCTCTCCACATTCGCAAACCCAACCAACAAACCTTGCTGGAACACCTACAACAAGTGCATAATCCAACACATCTTTAGTCACAACGGAACCTGCCGCAACCATTGCATGTTTACCAATCGTATTACCACAGATTATTGTTGCATTAGCACCTATCGAAGCACCTTCTTTTACCAAGGTTTTTACCCACTTATCAGAGCCTTTTGGGTATTTGCTTCTGGGGGTGATATCATTTGTGAAAACACAAGAAGGTCCACAAAATACATAATTTTCAAGTTCAACACCAGAATAAAGCGAAACATTATTTTGAATTTTGCAGTTTTTTCCTAATGAAACACCATTACCAATATACACATTTTGACCAAGGTTAGTATTTTCTCCAATTTTCACGCCAGAAGAAATATGGCAAAAATGCCATATTTTAACACCATTTCCTAATTTAACATTATCATCAACATAACTACTTTCGTGAATGAACGCCATTATTTCACTTCCACTCTTTGCCGATAAAATCTAAAGTTGAGCAATTTTCTAATGGTAATTTAACAGGTACACCTTCAAAAGAAGATTTATACATAGCTAAAATCAATTCCATACTCTTTTTTCCTTCTTCCAGAGAAATTGACGGCTCTCCACCATTTTTTATTTTGTCAATAAAATCCGCATAAAGAGGGGTATGACCAAATCCATATACATCTGGTGGATTTTCTGAAAACTCTCGTCGCACATCTTCTAATGTGTCCATTCCATCTTCAAAAATCCATTCATCAATTTGGTTTATTGATTTACCACCAAGTTTAACAGTTCCTTTTTCACCAAAAACATATAAAGTCTCTTCAAGATTTTTTGGAAAAACGTTAACCGTTCCTTCAATTACACCAATACCACCATTTGAAAATTTCACCAAACCAACACCTAAATCTTCAATTTCAATAAAAGGGTGGATAAAGTTCTTAGAGTATGCAAAAACTTCTTGAACATCACTACCCATAAGCCAACGTAATGCATCAATATTGTGAATACACTGGTTCATTAAACAACCACCATCAAGAGTCCATGTGCCGCGCCAATCATCTTGGTCGTAGTAGGCTTTTCCGCGATTCCAACGTATATGGGCAGTTATGTGTAAGATTCGCCCAAAACGCCCTGCATCAATTGCACTTCGTAGCTTTTGTACAGAAAGGTTAAATCTATTTTGATGACAAGCTGTGACCTTAACGTTATTTTTCTTTGCTTCAAAAATAATAGCATCTGCATCTTTAATAGAAAGGGCGATAGGTTTTTCTAGGATAATATGGCAACCTGCTTTTAGGCAGTCTATCGCAATATCAGTGTGGATACCATTAGGAGTAGCGATTGCTATAATGTCAGGTTTTAAATCCTGCAACATTTCTTTATGGCTTGTATAAAACGAGGTGTTAATATTATTTTCATTGGCAAGTTGTTTTGCCTTTGATATTTCTGTGTCGCATAGTGCTATAATATTAAGATTGTTATTTTTAACGGCTCTTATATGATTGCTTGATATCCGTCCGCAACCGATTAATGCATAGGTCAAAGTAGTCACATCCTAAAAAATTGTTTATTCTCAAGTGAGTTCACTATAATGCTTCGCAAATCAAGGATGAAGCATTACCACTGCCAAAAGGTTTGTAGTTATCATCAACCACCATAACAGCAAAAAGTTTGTCCAGTATATCTTTTGAATTGTTTCGCGCAAGTTGGTTTCGGTTTCCAATATGTGTCTCTGACCAAAGTTCTTTTTCGAGTAGCGTAACACACTGCTTTTTTGCCCAAAAAGCCTCCCGCTGTAAACCACCACTGTCAGTAATCACTTTTTCGCAACCCATTAAAAGTCGTAATGATGTTAAATAACCAACGGGTTTAATGAAAATAACATTGTGACAAACAATATCTTTAACAATGTGATAATTACGAGGATGAACTGGGTATATAACAGGACTATCCAACGCATCAGCCGCTGATAAAATCTCGTTTAATGCGTCACTTTTTGAATTTTCTTCTCTGTGACAAGTTAAATAGTAATAATTAGATGGTAAGTTTATGGTATTACCTTTAATATCAATAACTTTAATGTGGTCTTGTACTTGTGAAGAAAAATATAAAAATGCGTCATACATTGGGTCACCAGTTAGGTAAACTCCGTTAGTTATTCCTTCATCATGCAAATTTGCAACTGCAACTTCTGTTGGTGCAAAAAGTTTCGTTGAAATTCTATCTGTAAGAATACGATTTACCTCTTCTGGGCTATTCAAAGTACCTGAACGCACACCAGCTTCAACATGGTACACAGGTATGTGTAATTTAACCGCCGCCAATGCTGCCGCAAGAGTCGAATTTGTATCACCATACACCATACACGCATCAGGTGCTTCATTATGAAATACCTCTTCTAAAGCAATAAGCATTCGCCCCGTCATTTGCCCATGCGAGCCACCACTTATTGATAAGTTGTAATCTGGGCATGGTATTTGCATTTCGTTAAAAAATACATCTGACATGTTTGAATCAAAGTGTTGACCAGTATGCACCAATACCTCATTATGTGTCTTTCGCAATTCTTTAGAAACGATTGCTAGTTTTATAAATTGAGGTCGTGCGCCTACAACGGTTATTAGCTTCATAAGTATATTTCACTTTCTATTTCGTTTATTTTGTGAAAGGTATACCCCCATTTTGTTGCCATTTCCAGCAATTGAATCAAAAAATCTTTAGTTCCAAAATTTACATCATTTATATATTTGCATAAATTCGCATAATCCTTATAGTATTCTTTGGCTTGTGTATAACGAAGTTGACACTCTGTATTTAAAAACACGTGAATAGGGTGGAATGAAAATACTTTTAAAGAATCGCCAATATTTAAATAACTTTTAATATTTACATTTCCAAAGTCGCCAGAAGTAAATGCAACATCGTCTGCAAAGAAAAATGGTACTGTTAGCATATTTGCTGGGTTCTTAAAGGGTTTTAATGGCATATTCGCCTTTAGTGGAATGAAATAATTTAAGTCATACGTTAATTTTTCGCGAAGGCTCATTGAGAGCCTTGTTCCTTGTGTTAAACAGTGTGACCTAAATGAAACGGCTTCTGGTACAATTTCCAATAAGTTTGAAATTATATCCTCAAAGTTCCCATGAATTGTTCCTATTCCTATTCCTGACCCTGTTCCATCTAACAAGCCATTAAAATTAGGGTGTATTCCCAACTCAAAATTATTATTTTTGCGCATAACATCAAGATAGGGTGATAGGTGTGTTATAAAAAAAGTTGCACTCACATTGTAGTCATCCAAAATACGGCAAGTATCCTGGATAACTTCATCTATAGCCCAGTCAATATCAAATGTTAAAAAAATTTTTTTTGAATAATCCACAGCAACCCATTCCTTATTTTGATGCATTTTTTAAATACATTTTTTAACGGCATCAATTAACTTTTGAATAACATAATCCTGTTCAGTGATACTAAGTTTTGCATATAAAGGAATAGAAATACTAAGTTTGTCGCAAGCATATGCATTGGTCAAAGAATATGAATCATATCCATATTTATTTCTGTAATAACCAAGTAAATGTATTGCATGTGTTCCTTGACGAGTGCCCACCCCGTTATCCTCTAATATTGCCATCATATCATTACGAAAAATATTTCCCTCTTCTATAGAATCAAAACCTAGGGACTTAAAATCAAGAAAACATACATAAGATTGATATGTGTGAAAATGTCCTTCTGAAATAACAGGAGTCTTTAAATTTGGCAATACATCAGGTAAAATTGTGTCATACCTTTTGGCTATAGCACGCTTCATATCAATTATTTCGTTAATCTTATGCATTTGCGCTATACCCACTGCAGCTTGGATATCTGTCATTCGATAATTATATCCAAGTTCATCAAAATCTGGCATGTTAAAACCACGATTAGAATGTCTGCTTTCGGCTGATATAGATGCGCCGTGTGTTCGCAATTTTTTTAGTTTGGTAGCTAAATCAGAATCATTTGTAAGAATCATGCCACCTTCACCAGTAGTAATTGATTTACGAGCATGGAAACTTAAACATACAGGATATCCAAAGTTACTTTGTTTTGTGTTGTTAATATGTGACCCCAAAGTACATGCATCATCCACCAAAACTTTTAATCCATATTCTGAAGCTATTTGTTGTATCTTTGGCATGTCTGCACACATACCAAAAAGACCAACGGGTATTATTCCAAACAATTCATTTTTTGTTGAATTATTTACCCATACATCACCCTGTTTAGAATAATTGCTGGATATAAAATTTTCTAAAAACACAGTGTCAATATTAAATGTATCTTGCCTAACATCAACAAGTATTGGTGT
>Ga0123355_10002981_pt1 | contig 24069 bp, 22 predicted proteins | sample TergutEmb28metaG_3_FD_89872 | JGI IMG/M metagenome (GOLD analysis project Ga0123355, IMG submission 89872) | Embiratermes neotenicus P1 segment gut microbial communities from Petit-Saut dam, French Guiana - Emb289 P1 | ecosystem: Host-associated > Arthropoda: Insects > Digestive system > Gut ... | reverse complement strand
CCTTCAGCTCCGTTGCTAAGGTAAGAATCAACGACTTCCGCCGCGGAGGCTTCAATATCACTGCAATTAAATGATATATTCAGCTTTTCTTCTTTTTCTGGTTTTAGCTCAAGATATACTTTTGCAAGTGATGGCGCAATATTAAGGAATAGATATATATTTTTCAATGAAGAGTTGCGGAATGCGGTTAAAAATATTTTCAATGTTTGCTGGTCAAAAACATGTACGCTCACAAAACATATTTGGCTTAAGCTAATTGTTTTAAGATTATTAAGAGCCTTATCAATTTCGCCTTCTTTTACTACATTTTCTGCTTCTTGATGGTAAATATACCATTCAATCAATGGAAATTCATTTTTTTGATAAATAATTGAGTCCATAAATGCCCCTTTCAAATCCAAACTTAGTCTACAAATATATGCACCCAAAATGCATTTATACGCTACTCAAAGTATCTCGGCTTTTCAATAATATTTTCCATGCGTGGTCAAAAGGAGGTCTCGAACTGTAGCACTCATCGACATAATTCAACGCACTTACCACACGCTGCGTCATATACTCACAAAATGAAGGTAGCCATGTATCGAAATCAGCTCCCATGCTATCGTATTTATAAGGACATATTCCTTCACACAAGCCAGCTATATGACAGTCGGAACACGGATAGACTTCCTTCTTCAAAAGGCTCACACCATTATTCTTCGTCAGCATATCCTTTTGTTTAAAACCTTCCAAAACATGATTTATCCTATGATCCTTATTTCCTACAAAAAAATGGCATGGGTATAAATAACCGTCGCAATCTGCAGCAAGGTATTTGGTACCTGCAGGGCATTGGGGAGACATGTATTGATATTCTTCCCTTGGGTTCAATAAACGGCTGACCATTTCAGATACTAAGTTGACATTTACGTTTTTGCTATTTTTGCGGAAGCCTATCAATTGGTTTTTTACTTCTGGAAGTTGATTTATGATTGAATGTAATATATCTTCGTGCTTTGGTATTTCGCTGTTTTCATTGACATGAGCGGCATCAATTACAATATTAACCATACCCAAACTTACGAAATATTCTATACGCCTACAGAGGTCTCTTTCAAGACCTCCCATCGTACATCGCATTACCATCCTCTCGGTAGGAATACCTGCTTCCAATAACCAGTATATTGATTTTTCCACACGCTCTGAAACACTGAAAGTACGACTTTTTCTATACAGATCATTTATCTCTGGATATCCGTCTAAACTGATTAAAAGTCTTATGTTTTCATTCTCTTTAATAAATTGAACGAATGATTCATCAACAAGCGTCGCATTTGTGAATACATCCAGCCACACATGTTTTTTGGAGTTATTCATTTCATCTTTAACCAAACTTGCTACACGATAAATGGATTTCATTGCCAATAAGGGCTCTCCACCGAATAAAACAATGTTACCATTTTCTTGTATCCTATCAAGATGTGCAAGAAAACCCTTTACGATATTCTCTAAAAGTGAAAGCGACATTATACGGCTATCCCCTTCATACATACCCCCATCCGCAAAGCAATAGCGACAGGATATATTGCAACTATGGGAAATATTTATATTAATCGTCGATATTCCCTTTTGCTCATTGCTTCCTGGAAGGGGGGAAAAGACGCCTATGTTTCGTAATCCATCCCACTCCAACTTAACAGCGGCATCAGATATACTCAATGCATTGTTTTGTGCGTTTAATTCGTTAAAAACCGTTTTTGAAATCATAAAAACTAATCCGCTTGCTTTTATATACATATATGCTGTGTCATTCTCCGAACTAAATAGGGTAATGTCCTTGGCGTGAATTTTTCCTTCATGTCGCTCATTTCCCCCTTCATTAAATAAGTGCTTCGGAGGTTTTGTAATTGGCTTAAAATGCCTCATATTATTTTCCTCTTTACTGTCCTGGATATGTGATCAAACCGCAATTATCTCAAGCAAATTGCGTTCCTTCGCCCACTCGATTATATTGGGGACGGATTTTCTAATCCTCTCATGCTGGCTGGCAGAAAACCTTTTAGTTAATACATTAATGATTTCCTCTGCTGTTGTCTCTTCTGATAATAAATCCAACACCATATAAGAGTATTTATTACCCTTACCAGAAAACCCAGACTCCACATCGTAAATCAAAACTTCATCACTTACGTAATCTACTTTAACACTTTTCTTGATTTTTGTTCTCATTAAAAATTCTCCTCTCATTTTGTCCTTGCGACTAGCAAAGAATCCTCTGATAGACTAGATAATCAATATTATAGTGCTATACATAGTTTCATGTTTCACATATTTATTACTATATATAAAATAATGGGGGATATGATATGTTAAACAATTAATAAAACAAATTTAATTTCAAAATCAGATAAAACATCCTTTAATCAATAACATGCAATGTTTATGTCTAGCAAAGTGAGCAGTGGCAAGATAATAATGTAAATGCAAATGAATCATCAGAAAGCATTTCGCCTAAAACTGGCTCAAAAACGTCGTCTTCAGTTACAACCATGTTTATATCCTTCATTGTTGTTCTCCTTTCTTGTCTCCCCCATTATTTCATGCAAATTAATAACTTGACTTACTTTTTCCTATCCTAGTTAGTGGATAAATTTATTGTGAGATTCTGAAAACTAAGCCCAAAGAGAAAACGGAAGAAGCCTAGGAAGAAAAAAAGAAAATGTAAAGAACCAAAGCAAAAAAGAGCAAACAAATAAACCCATTTTTCGAATGGCACAATTTATTATAATAAGAGGTATTCCTAATTTTTTACTTTGCTGTATATCTTCAATTTTATATCGTTTATAGGTTTCGTGTAAATGCCCGATATGTTTTCCATAATCATAAAATCGTCTCCATTTCCTTTCTTTATAGCAATGCATATGTCATAAATCGCGTTATAGTCAATTCTAAATAGTTCAAGATATAAGCTATGATATTCTTTCATACAATCAGGGAAATAGAACTGATGAGTAAACCATTTATCTTCAAATATTTCGTGTACACCACTTATCTTGCTCCACTTTTTTACCATCGCATAGCATCGTTCAGCTCCAGCGTCCATAAAACGATAAAATGGAAATTCGTTTGATGTTAACTTTTTTTTCTTTATATATGTATCTATTGGTGTATTTTCATACGGTAAAACAGTACTGTAAGAAGAAAGAGGCCTTACAGTACCTTTAGGTTTAGTAAACAAGCTAATCTTCCTAACCGCTTCTATATACTCTATTAACTCATCGACTGTCACATCGGGATCAAAAAAAATCAAATCAACATAATACCCAACATCAATTTTTTCTAAAATTCGTAATGCATCTATATTTTGCTCTACATTCACTTGCTTACAAAATAGTTTCAATTGTCTTTCGATGAATGACTCAACACCAACTTCTACTCTTATAAGTCCTAAGGCAACAAATCTCTCCAATTGGTTTTGAGTGTTAATAATGCTACTTACCCTCATTGTACATTCGAAACATATATCCAATGATGATTGCTCCAACAAATTTAAAAAATCGTCAATCCACGCAATGCTATTCAAATCATTGCCAATGAAATCAATATCCGAAAATACAATATGCGTAACGCCATGCTGATTAAAAAGAAACGTGATTTCTTCAAACACTGATTGAGGAGATCTGCGGCGGTACATTGAGCCAGTGCAAGTTCGATAGAAGTGTATTTTTGCACAGAATGTGCATTTTCCATTACATCCTCGCGATGCAAAGACGGAGGAGACTTTTTTCTCTATATTACCAATTGGATAAGGAAGCGAATTGATATCATCTATTAAATGACGAGCTTGGGTCTTTCTTACTTCAGTACCATCAAAAAAAGCAATACCATGTACATCCTTCCACGATAACTTTTCAAATATCGCTGTTACAACTTCATAGATGGTTATCTCAGCCTCACCTAAAATACAGCAGTCTGCTATCCTTTTCCTCAATAAGTCATGGTAGCCTAGCGTAGGATAATATCCCATTGCAATAATAAAAGAATCTTTATTAGCCCTAGCGATACGCGCTAAACATGTAAGCGACAGCCATTCGTTCTGGAAATCAAGATAAACACAAATCACATCGTACTGCCATGCATTTATCTTTTTATAAAGATCCGCATATCTGATGCCTTGCAAGTTAAAGTCGATGATATCATTAGATATGCCTTTAGAGGCTATATATGACGAGACATACCCAACAAATAATCGGCTAGTTGAAAAACTACTATTCGTAACAAGAGGATTCGCTATTCTGGTTACTTCCTCTGTATAAAACGGACTATTGACTAAGCAAACATTCAAGTCTATCACTGCCTCTCATTGTTTCTAAATTACAATCTTAACCGCATCCAGAGGTATCCAATCCTGCCTATGAGATATAATCAATACGATTTTCCCCTTACGACTTATTTCATCCAGCACAGGAAGAATATTTGAAATCAACACATTGTCTAAAGAAGAGAATATTTCGTCATAAATATTAATGTATGACTCGTGGTAAAAGGCTCTTGCTAAAGCTAGACGATCTTTTTGACCGATTGAAAGATTTGAAGCCTTAGCATCAATAATGATGTTCTCCAAATTATTATTGTTTATAAATACGTCTAAAAGTTGTGACTTTTGAATAGCATCTTCCAATTTACGAGCATCAATATCACGAGATAGGGTGATGTTTTCCGCAACAGAGCCTTTTATAAACACAGGAGATTGCGATGTATATGTGATTTTTGGGTTTTCAACCAAAAGTCCATTATGGGTAAACTCAATCTTTCCATTATCGGGCTGCAATAGGCCAGTGATCAACTTAAATAGTGTTGTTTTTCCTACACCACTTTCCCCTATTACGTAAGTTATATGACCAGAGGTTATTACGGTACTAAGGTTACTCAATGTTGGTATATTGGCTTCGGTATATGAGTAGCACAATTCCTCAATATTAATTTTGTCTATACTATTATCGAAATTTTCGACATTATCATCATGTTTTGCATCTGTTTCGTTTACGTATCGATCATACGATACCATTTGGTATTTAAAGTTCTTCAAAAAATCTCCCATGAATGAAACAGGGTGGGTTATCGTATCTTGGATTATTAAAAACGCTGCTATCGCACTTATTGATGTATAACCATAAAATGAAAGGAGAGAACCTATGGACAGTACCAAAACGATAGATATCATGTCCAAGAAATTATTGAAAGTCTCAATCCGTACAGTATAAGTAGTTTCTTTTTTATACATTGGTTTATATTGTTTATATAACTTATTCAATGCTGTAGTGGGGTATTTGATGTTTAAAAATCTGAAAAAAGAGCTTGATTCAAAGACTTCCAAAATATTAGACAACATCTTAGAATTCATATCCACAATGCCTTCAACGGTCTCTTCCATTTTTGAAATAATTTTTTTACTAATAATCACCTTAATGACGCATAGGGCGAAAACAACAACGGACAGATGCCAGCTGATGAATATTCCAACAACTAGTGAAGCGATGATCCTAGTAATGCAACCTACTGCCATGTGAAAATTTTCAAAGAAATTGCTGATCTCATCGGTGTCATTCGTTAATATATAATAAGAATTATCCACCTTACTTTGGTTTTCTGCATTAACGAAGAATGTCTTAGACAGAAACTCCCCTCTTAAAAATGCTTTTAACTTACCTTTCATTTTATCAAAGCTAATAGATAAAATTATTATCAACATAATTATGATGATTTTAGTTATAACATATATTATTACGCCTGTTATTATCCTTTCTCTATTCCCGTCCAATAGACCATCACCTATCGTCATTATCAGAAGGGATTCTAAAATAATATATGTAGCCCCTATCAACGAATCTGACACAAGCAATATATTATAATGGTAACGGTAGGGGTTTATTTTTAGGAAGTAAAAAATTTTCTTAAACATCAGCTATTCTCTCTTCTAACATATAGTTCATTAAAAAAAGTATTCTTTTTTATTTCATTTACATCTCCACAATGCAAAATCTTATTATCGTCAATTAGTATAATATTTTTGAATAAATCCATGATATCGGGAAGAATGCGGTGATCAGACCAAAGGCACGTGATGTCTGGAATCTCAAATACTTTTTTCATGATATGTATTTGCTGTAAAAGGGGAATCATAGATAAACATTCGTCCATTAGTAACACTTTCCTCTGTTCCGCCAATACTAGTGCCAAACACAACCTCTGTTTTTCACCACCTGATATATTGCTCCCCCCTTTTTCGACAAAATGATCAAGTGTAAAAGGCAATTCTACCTTCTCAAGATACTCCGTAATCTTGGAATCTGAAATATCAGGATGCATCGTATTAAAGATGTCCCTAACACTTCCTGAGAGTAGATGAACATCGTTCCCGACAAAAATGGTATCCTTGCGCATAAAAGGACCACCTAACTCATTTAACTCTACCCCTTTATATTTCAAGATTCCGGTATACTGGTCATCATATCCAGTCATTACTTTTAATAAAGTACTTTTTCCGCTACCACTCTTGCCAATTAACAGATATTTACCGCCTCGCTCTATATCTAGGTCAATACCTTCAAATAAGTACTCGCTGCTGTCACTATTTTTATACTTGTAATTAAAATTCTTCATTTCGTATAAAGCACACTTATTATTTAACGACCCAAAATCCGTATACAGCTTTTCCTCTTCTTCCTGTTGCCATTCGTTAAACCTTTTAATAATGGGTTTTATCCCCATTATCACTGCTAAAATCCCTTGAATTGAGAACATAGAATCAACGATTGGATTAAGAATTGCAAGCAAACTTATTATGCTACCAAATGTAATTTGATTATCTAATACCAGTAGCGAGCCTATTGATAAAATGATAATATTGACCGCTGTAAAGGCAACAATCCCAAATCCCCAAAAAAAACTATGAAGTAATACTAGCTTATAGCTTTTTTCCCTATATACCTCTTCTGCAATCTTCGCTTTATCCATAATGAAATCGAATGCTCCAAAGCATCTCAGTTCTAGTCTTGACGATAATATATCATATTCAATGGTGTTTCGATTAATATCCAATTGTGCACATTCATCAGTCAGTTCTTCAAGCTTTTTGCCTTTACGAACAGAGAACAAATAAATAATTCCGCATATTAAAAGCATTGCGATAAAAAAAATGTAGCTTTGAATAAATACATAGACTCCGATTAAGGCAAAAAGTGTTATATTTTTAATTATATTAGGTAATGACTCCGAATAAAAATCCACTATATCATTCAATTCTTTCTCATAGCGATTAGATATATTATTTTTTCCGTATACGTCAAGCTTATATAAATGAATTCTATTCAAATGATGTAAAAACTCTGTCCGCAGATCAAATGTACTACAATATTTTGCCCAACGAACAATACGAAGGATTATCCAATTGTTAATAAGCATTAGGATAAATAAGGCAAAGAAAGATATCAGGTTGCTGATCAAAGCATTAAAGTCGTTTTGCAGTACATTGTCAATAACTACACGTATCCTGTCCGTATAAGCTATTAAAATAAAATTGCTTAGTATATGAAATAATATGATTAATAAACTGCGCATGTAAATTTTATTCTTATTCTCGCTATTTAGTCCCAAAAAAATTACGCCTCCTTATATTCAGTGAACATCCTCGGATTCTATTTCAGCCATCAAATCAATGACCTTAGAAGATGTGCTGAAAATCCATCCCCTAATCGCTGAGAACAACATTTTTTACATACTGCACCTCATAAAAAAGCGTTTTTTTGATGTTAGGCTACTTTACACCGCACAAACAATATGTACGTTTTGTGCTGGCCGAGCTTGCAGAACTAGCAAAGACTCGACCCGATCATAGTTAGAGAGTGTCAGAATCCGTGGTCTCTCTCAGTATATGATTTTATTATATCGTATCTTTTTATTTTACCATTATCCGATAGAGGAATAGATTTGCTAAATACAAATTCATTAGGAAACTCAAATGATTTCAGATACTTGACCATATGCTTGTTAAGAGTCTTACGGCTTATCTCTTGACCACTTTTTGTGGAATAGACCGTTACAATTTTTTGGTTACACTCGCTGTCCGCTGCTCCAAAAGTAATGCAATGCTTTATATCATCAAGCATATACAGACAATCATCAATATTATTTGGTATAATATTGATTGAGTTTTTTATTATAACATCATCTGAACGACCTACTATGAAGTAATTACCTTCTTCGTTGAAATAGGCGGTATCACCAGTCTCGAAATATCCTTCTTTTGTTTTACAATACTCCAATTTTCCCTTAAAGAAATACCCAATCATTAACGAACGACTTTTGACGAAAAGTTGCCCTTGCTCATAGGGCTTTAAAACTGGATTGAATGATTTTCCTGTCTCATCCTTGCATAAAATACAGACATCTACATTATTTATTGGCTTACCCACCGACCCATAGCATACTTCTTCATATACGCGCTGGGCACATACCCTTGGTCCTGCTTCAGTCAATCCATATACATTATAAACCTTTGCTGGCTTGAAAGTCTCTTGAAAGGAACGGTGCATTTTTTCGCTTAAAGGAGCTCCACTTGTATATATGAGGCGACAGCTTTCTATGTTATGACCAACAACATAATGATGCATCAATCCGCGTAGAAGTGTGGGATTGGCGAATAGAATAGAAACCTTATCCTTTTTCATATTTTCAATACATTTTCTTGGTAACAGCCTTGATGTCCTTCGCAAAGATAGCACACATCCGACACGAAGAGCAGTTAATATTTCACCAATTAAGGTAGAGACATGAAATACGTTTTTCATTACAAAAAACGTATCATCTAACTTTGGCATCATATAATCACATATCGCGTCAACCATTAAAATCGTACCAGTATGGCTTAACACAACCGCTTTAGAATGAGATGTAGTACCAGATGTTAATAATAAAAAAGCCACATCAGAATCAAACAAACAGGAATTTTCCGAATATATTAGACGGTTAGATGTTGTATATTCTGTCCATTGAGCATTATCAACGTAATAGGCGACGAAGCTATCCGAAAAGCAGTCATATGGATATTGCCCAGATATACATAAAGCCCTGGCGTTTACATCTACAAGGTGTTTTGCTATCTTGTCGGGAGACAGTGAAGCTGGCAATGGGACACATATGCACTGTCCCATAAAAATAGCCAAGATTGCTTCCAGATATCGCACATTATTTTCACATACGATACCAATGCATTCACCAGGCTGTATACCAGATCTTTGCATCATATCCCACAAGTTGCTGGCATTTTTCCGGATTTCTGCCATTGTATGGCGTCCATCATCATCAATGCATATGAAATCATCCGATCCATCATAAATTCTATTTATTTTGGTATGCGACAAATGCTGCTTAACCAATATTACACCTCAAAAAACCACGTCCTATCATCCTCCACAACACGGTAAGATCCAAAAAAACTAAGCTACGTTCGACAATAGACTTTCATTTAGTCTATTTTCTAATTCGCCATATGTGGAAAATATCGTATTGTCCAGTAAATCATCTGGTATCAAGCAGTCATACTTTTCCTCAACTAAGACGATAAATTGGATGTATGCGATTGAATCTATAATCAATTCAGTACCTATTTGCGTATTTGATTGTAAATCTTCCTTGGTGTATGCACCATCAAGAATACTTATCAATAAATCTTTAATCTCTTCGCGGTATCCATCACTCATAATAACCTAGAGCCTCCATTTCCCCTTAAATATACACGAACCTATAAACGTTATATGAATTTCATTACTTCCAACAAACGACTCTGCACCAAGATTGCAGTATATTTTCACACTCTCTACATAATTACGAACATTTTATAAAATTCATTTCTCAAATGACAGTTTACTAATTATTTCTAACCCAACTGTAATTTCTCGTAAAGCTCCCATTATATCAAATTCAATAATTGCCTCCATTTTATGCCGACGTACTCTTTTTATGAATCCCTCTAAGCCAACGAGAGAACCCTCCGTAACAATAACCGAATCCCCCTCTATAAATCCTTGTGACATTTCAATGCATCGTTCGTTGCCTAGTATTTTCTCTAATATACTTTGTTCTTCTATTTTCATTTCAAAAGATTGATCCAAATTACCGTTCCCATACCGCAAGATCCTAAACGAATTCTGCGATAAGTACACAAATGGTTTAACAGAAGTGTAAAACTCAACGCCACGCATCGCCGTTTCAATAAATACGTAACCAGGAGTACAACATCTTTTTTCGGAAATAAGCCGCCCACCTTTTCTAAAACGAGCGTCATACATTGGAACAAACGAATTTAAATCATCAATCTTCCATGAAGAAGATATTTGCCTAACCACATAATCTTCGTATCCTGTTTTAACAAATAAAGTATACCAAGGCATAACATTCCTCATCCTCTACTATAAACAGACATAGCTTCGCCCATTCACTTACTTGTCAATAACAACAAATAAGCTACCGAAATCCAATATGTAATCCTTATTTATGCTACCGCGACCCACCGACGTCCAGCATATAATAAGTGCTTCAACTTCAAACGTATTATATAACATCAAATCGTTTATAGTACACTTTGTCCTTAAAACACATAAATACGTCCTTAATGTCATTTTCCCCCTATAAATGATACAAAATACACTTAAGGACGGAATTTCGTCACTTAAGGACATACTTCGCAATAATAATAATAAAAATGTTATCATACATTAAGCGAACGGGGGAGGTCTACCTTGGAAAATAAATTAATAAATAAGACCACATATTATCTTGCATACAAGCTGAACACCTATACAAATAAAGATGGCTTGGAATTACAAAAAATGAAATTAGGCATAGAGATATTCCTAATTAATGTGTCGAAGCTTATAATTATTTATCTGCTATCAGCACTATTGGATATAGTTCAATCAACTCTATTTGTTCACAGTGCTTTTATATTAGTAAAGCGTTATTCGTTTGGGCTTCATGCCCTAAACAGTACCGTATGTACTTTAGTAAGTGTCTGCATGTTTGTATTTATACCTTTTATTTTGTCTGGTGTAGGCATTGGAAATCACATAGTCTTACCAATACACTTTGCAATTTTATTTTTCTTGTATTTGTATGCCCCGGCGGACACAAAGGCTAGACCAATAGTTGGCCTTAAGAATAGAAGACTTCTAAAGAAAAAAGCTTTTGGTTGTGGTGTAGCTGTGATGCTAGCGACTTTGTTAATACCGAGTGAACCAATTAAGCTTCTATTAACATTAGGGGCGATATATCAGTGCATGTCAATATTGCCCATAACGTATAAAATATTAAAGAGGAGTGAAAAGAATTATGAACACTATGAACAAACAAAAGCATGAAAGAGGTCTGAAAGAAAAGCTTATCAAAAAAGTTGGAGATCATCTGGCAGAGATGGCTGTAGACCCTAGAGGATGTTTCGTCTTGTCGTGGTACGAACCGGATTTAGATCCTGAAATGATCAAGGAAATGATGGATACAGAGTGATAAGCAAGCTTTCGTTTGCAAAAAGAAAAAAACATACTGTCCAAAAGCTAAAAGATGAGGTAGATGCGCCATAAGAAGCCATATTTTCTACCCTTTAATTTACCTTTTATAGAATTGAAAATGATTTTTCTCCATTTTAATAAGTTAAAAGAAAAGCCCAAGTTAACAGGCTTTTCCAATATAATGCAACATCAAATTTCATTGCATTTAACAGACTTTTGTAATTCGAATCTCCTCATCTCCGTAAGAAGAACCCTCGACTTAAAGGTTGGGGAAGCTTAATTACTGGGTTTCCAGCACTTCAAAAGTAGCCCTGCGAGTTTAATAAAATTTGCAGGGCTATTTTTACAAACAGAAACATTGGATATGTTGAGAATTTTTGTCGAGAGCAAACTGGCGGTAGCCGAATTGAACCCGCGAAAAATTGTGATTTGGCTGACGCTATAAGGAGGCACAATATGGCTACAGAAAAAATGAGTATTAAGTCAATGTTCAAGACTAAACAAGCCATTCTTGAAAGTAAATTAAGCGTTTTGCTCGAACACCCGGTTACAAAAGGAGACCACTGTGAAAGTGCTTGGATAGATTTTTTCCGTAGTTTTTTACCAAGCAAATATTCAGTGGATAAAGGCTTTGTGTTTGACTCAAAAGGAAATGTTAGCGAGCAAATAGATATTATTATTCATGAAGCGTTATATTCACCGCTAATTTTTGGAACAGACTCTGGTGAGAAATTTATTACAGCCGAAAGTGTTTATGCAGTTTTCGATTCAAAGCCAAAAATAGACAAAGGGACTCTGGAATATACAAATAAAAAAATAGCTTCTGTTGTCAAACTTGAACGCTCCGCAAGAGGTGTTATAAATGCAGGAAAGTACATTCCTCCAAGAAGTTTGACCCCTATAATTGGTGGAATCCTTGCTATTGATGCTATTGGAAATTCAACCATTGAGCAACATCTATCAAACAATCCTCACATTGATATTGGTTGCGCCATAAAATGCACCTCGTTTATCGTAAGAAGAGATTCAGACAAGAACTTATCAGCAGTAGATTTTTCAATTAGCGAAGAATCTGTTTTATCTTTTTTCTACATTATCCTCGACTCGTTATATAGGTTGGGTACAGTAGCTGGAATTGATATAATAGATTATTCAGATGCAACTGTCGATTCGTTAAAATTATCAAGGGAGAATTCATAAATGGCAAAGCAAAAGGATTTTGATGCTTTTCTTAGTAATATTGAGCCAAGTTGTACGACCGTGAACTACATAAGTAGTATCCGCACAAACTTGCGTAGTTATTTGGCTAAACATGCTACCTATAAAGATATACATGTTCATACTTTTCTTTCTGGTTCGTATGCGAAACATACTTGTATTCGCCCCAAAAAATATGACGGTAAGCGAGACGTTGATATTATTGTAGAAACATCATACAGTTCAACTGTTAACTCGTGTGATGTACTTGAAGAACTACGTGATGTTATTTTGGAGAAAGATATTTATAGTAGTGCAGAATTACATGCACATTCTGTCGGCATAGAAATGGACGGGATAGAAGTGGATGTAGTTCCCGTAATCCGTAGTGATGATGGAGAATTGTATTGTATTGGAACAAGCGATATTAACGAATGGACATTAACAGACCCTAAAGGTCACATAACATGGTCTAGTGAAGTCAATGCGGATAATAAGATGAAGTACAAGCCTCTCGTTAAAATGCTAAAATGGTGGAGACGCACTAACTGCCCCGAAGGTATAAAATACCCCAAGGGTCTAGCTTTGGAAAAAATTATTGCAGACAACTTACCTGATTCGGAACTGAATACCGAAAATCATCTAATCGGCACCATGCAGGCTATTATAACTGCGTATCAAGATGATTATATAAATGTGGGAGATATACCAGTAATACGTGACCCCTGTTTAGCAAACAACAATTTATTATCTAATTGTTGTTTTTCAGATTTTGAGGCTTTTATTTCAAAGCTGTCTGAACATTTGGAACTTATTGAGGAAAACGGCGCAACCAATGAAACATGGAGAAATATACTAGGGACAGAGTTCCCGAGTAGTGATACAACTACAAGTACTGCCAAGCTTACTATTGCAAACTCGGTGCTTAGTGTTCCACATCGACAGAAGCCAATGTGGAATACTCCAAATGGAGCGGCAGTTATGATAAATGCTCAATTGATGTACACAGATGGCGAAACTATTTATCTTGAAAACGATGGCGACTCTATTCCGAAAAACTGCAACTTGATTTACAGAGCCCTGCATGGCGTAAAACAGCCGTATAGTTTGAAATGGCAAGTAGTAAATACAGGGCGTGAAGCAGCATCGCAACAAGGATTGCGTGGAGGATTCGAGGACTCTAACAATGGGATGAACGGTAGAAATGAATCAACTGCATACACAGGAAAGCATTATGTCCAGTGCTTTGTAATTAAAGGTGGACGATGCATAGCAAAGAGCAAGGAGTTCATAATAAACGTCGAATGAGTGTTGATTTGTGAATATTGTGGTTACTGGCAATCGGGGGCTAACCCATAATACCACCGATAATTTTACCCACAATTAATCATGTAGTCATGGGTGCTTAGTGTCGCGCCTCATCTCCGTCTTTAAATTCTGCTCCACAATGGGGTAGAATGGAAAAGAGGTAATGTATGGATACCTTCTTCTCCGTCTTTACACATTACTCCCTTGTTTCAAGTGGATAATGTGGGCGGTGAAGCTGTTAGACAAGGCTGCAAACCACTAACTAACAGCAACACCTAGGTCATCTGAAAACTCGTTTGTAGACGAGTTTTCTTTTTTTATGTTCAAAGCATTTTAAAACTTATATCTTATTTCAACCTTATACTGCTTTTCACCATCTACTAAAGTTGGCTCAGATATGTGTATAGATTTTATAAGGCTTGTTACGATTGTACGATTAAGCTCGGTAATATCAGCGTAACGTTGGAATAAACATCGGACTATTTTTTACGCCTGTTATTTTATTATCTAAAGTGCGGAGTGTAGCAATAATATTTTCTAGTTCGTCACTCATGGTAGAGAAGTTAATTGCAATTTCTGTTTCTGTATAACAGCTGTCAACATGGATATTTATTTTCACGAATAATTCATGCCTCCTTCGTCGGCGGAACAAATAGGTTGGCATGAAAAATACGCAAGCGCATTTTTCACACTTACACCTCTCAGCTTATATGAGCGAGTAGTTTGTGAAACATACGATCAGCCCGTGCTTGTGGCTATGTCTATAATTATATTTATAGTGTACCCGGCTTTTAAGTGATTTTTCCTATGTTTACGAAAATTGCTCCTAAGTTTCGATATGGATATGCTAAGATTAAGCTTCAAAAAAAAGCAGTAAGCTTTATGCCTGCTGCTTTGATATATAAACCTAATTTAAATTAAACGCTACCGCTCTTCCCTAAAATAATTCAATCCAACACTGGCAGGAGGGCTATGCTCTTTAATCTGCCTGATACTCGTAACGATCAGTACCAAAATAGTAGCAATATACGGGAAGGTATCATAAATTTGCATTGGTATACCAAGTGGCACATAAAAACGCATAATCGTTAGGCCGCCGAATATTAAAGAGCCAAGTAATGCCCTGCTTGGGCTCCAGGTAGCAAAAATTACTAAGGCTACGGATATCCATCCGAAGCCGTAAACTGCATTATGCACCCACACGCCAGAGGTTGTTACCATAGCTATATACATGCCGCCAATGCCGCATATCCCACCGCCAACACATGTAGCGATATATTTATATCTGCTTACATTTATGCTTGCGGCATCGGCAGTAGCCGGGTTTTCTCCTACTGCACGCAGGTTTAAACCCCATCTGGTGCGATTGAGGAAAATTGCCATAGCTATAGCCAAAGCAATGGCCAAATAAACAAGTATGTTATAGCTAAAAAGAAGCGGCCCAAGTACTGGGATATCTGAAAGCACAGGAATTTGTAAACTGGCGAATCCTTCCCTCGCAGCAGCACTTATAGAAACAAAACCTGTAGCTGAGCGGCGTCCCATTAGCTCGCCAAAAAAATTGCCGAAACCAACACCAAAAATAGTTAAAGCAAGGCCGGTAACATTTTGCTGCGTCCTCATAGAAACTACCAACACACTATAAATTAATGCACCAAAAGCCCCGGCAATAAACGAACCCCCAATGGTAAGTATAACCGCCATTGCTCCAGATATTTGAATGCCCAATCCCATTTCTAATAAGAAGACGGCTGCCAATCCACTTACTGCCCCCATAAACATCATGCCTTCTACGCCGAGGTTCAAATTACCGGATTTTTCTGTTAAAATCTCGCCTAAAGTTCCAAACAGCAGAGGCGTACCGGCAAGCACTGCCGCATTAAAGAAATTTATAAATACATCCATCAGTTCGCAACCTTCCCCTCTTTAAAGACTAAGCGATAGTTGATAAAAAATTCACACGCCAGCATAAAAAACAGAATTATACCAATCAAAACCGTAGCGATTGTTGCTGGAATCATAAAGGTTGTTTGAATCCGAATGGCTCCGCGCTCCAGTATTGCTATAAAAGAGGCCGTTAATATCATAACTAAGGGATTTAACTTAGAAATCCACGCAATAATTATAGCAGTAAAGCCCACACCGCCGGCTGTGGTTTCGTTTAAAGTAAAGTCAGAACCTGATACCTGCATAAAGCCCACAAAACCAGCAATTGCTCCAGATATCAGCATGGTTCGCATAATAATTCGGCTTACGTTCATCCCGGCATAACGTGCCGTGTTTTCGCTTTCGCCAACTACACTAAGTTGATAACCCTGCTTGGAGCGTGTTATATAAAAATGAACCACTACTGTAAGCAGAAGCACCATAACCCATCCTATATGGATGTTAGACAACCGAGGCAATCGTGCCGTGATATCAAACATTGCAATAATAGGAAAATCTGTGCCTGGTCTGCGCCAAGGGCCACTTTGCAAAAACAAAATAAAGCCAAAAGCCACATAATTAAGCATCAGTGTAAACAAGGTTTCGTTAGTTCCCCATTTTGCACGAAAAAATGCCGGAATCAAGCCCCACAGGCCTCCGGCAATGGTTGCTGCTATCCCCATCACAATAAGCAGTATGGGCGCAGGCATGTTATGGTAATGAAACAGGGCAAAATAAGTAGCCGCTATACCGCCCACTATAATTTGCCCCTCTGCACCTATATTCCAAAAACGCATCTTAAATGCCAAGCCAACTGCTAATGATGCCCCCAACAATGGTACTGCTATACGCACAGTTTCATTAAATCCTATGCGACTGCCAAAAGCGCTGTTTACCATATCTGTATAAACGGCAATTGGATTATGCCCCAGTGCCAGTATAAGCAACGAACCTGCAAGCAGTGCGGCAAGCAAACCACCTGCTCTAATTAACATAGCCTGAGTCAGCGGTACTGTGTTGCGCTTAGTAATTCTTACAAAAGGCGTCACGTTGCTTCCACCTCCCCAGATGCATGGGCGAGCAGTTCGTCGTCAGACGAACGACCAGCCCCAACTCCAACTTGTGTCATAAGTAAACCTAACTGCTCTTTAGTAGCATTTTCAGCATCTACAATTCCTGTTATATTTCCATCGCATAGTACTACAATGCGGTCAGCAAGTTCTAACAATACATCCAAATCCTCTCCAATAAACAAAACGGCTACGCCTGCTTGTTTTTGCTTGTTAAGCAGGTCGTAAATCATATAAGAGGAGTTAATATCTAAACCGCGCACAGGATAAGCCGCAATCAACACCCTGGGCGAGGAAGCAATTTCTCTGCCAAGTAATACTTTTTGAACATTTCCGCCTGAAAGACTTCTAACAGCCGTTTTTACACCGGGCGTTACGATTTTTAGACGGTCAATTAAACCTTCTGCCAAATTTTTGGAGCTTTTTCTGTCAACAAAAGGTCCGCTCCCTTTGTCGTAGTAACGCAGCATTACGTTATCTGTCATGTCCATCCCGGCTACTAAGCCCATGCCTAGTCTGTCTTCTGGAACAAAGGCCATTGTGATGCCAAGTTGATTAATTTCTTTTGGCGTTTTGCCAACTATTTCTGTAATCTCACCATCTTCTGTGCGATAAATGATAGAACCCTCTGCGACTGGGTACAGACCAGTTAAAGCCTCGCATAGTTCCCGTTGGCCGCTGCCGGCAACACCAGCAACACCTAAAATTTCGCCGGACTTCAAAGTAAGACTAACATCGTTTAAGGCTTTTACTCCATCATCTGTAAGACATGTTAGGCCTTTAAGCGCTAGCCTGTCTTCTTTAATTTCTGTAATAGGCCTATCAATTTTTAGGTTAAGGGCACGGCCTACCATCATTTCTGTAAGTTCATGTTGATTTGTTTCTGATGTATTAACTGTTGCAATAGATTGACCTTTGCGTAAGATATGCACTCGATCTGAAACAGACAAAACTTCATTCAATTTGTGAGTAATTATAATAACTGCCTTGCCATCCTCTTTTACTTTGCGTAAAGTTTCAAACAGTTTCTCAGATTCTTGCGGGGTAAGTACGGCAGTAGGTTCGTCCAAAATGAGCACCTCGGCACCTCGATATAATACTTTAACAATTTCCACAGTCTGTTTTTCGCTAACAGACATATTGTAAATTTTCTTATTCGGATCCAAGTCAAACCCATAACGCTTACTAATTTCACCAATTTCTTGACTTGCGGCCTTTCGGTTTAGTATAGCACTGACACTTAAGCCTAAGATTATGTTTTCGGCCGCCGTAAAAACATTCACCAGCTTAAAATGCTGATGCACCATGCCTATACCCAGATCGTAGGCATCCTTGGGCGAGCGGATAGACACTGCCTGTCCGCCCACCTCAATGTTACCTTCGTCTGGAAAGTAAATCCCAAACAGCATATTCATAAGGGTGGTTTTGCCGCTGCCGTTTTCTCCAAGCAGGGCAAGTATTTCTCCTTTTCTCACATCAAAAGAGACTTTGTCGTTAGCCACTACTTGGTCAAATCTTTTTGTTAGGTTATGTGTTTGTATTGCAGTTTGCAAAATATCACCCCGCTATGTTTGTAAAACCGCCTTTATCCAAATCATCTACTACATCTTGTAGTAATTTTTATTCGATAATCGTGATACCTTCTATTATATAAGCCCAAGATGGTGCTGCTAGCGGCTCAATAAATTCTTCACCAGGGGCTAGTATTTGTTCACCAGTATTAGAGTAAATTGGCCCTGTAAAAATGTTGCGGCCTGCTAATATTTCTGCTTCGGCAGCAGCCATGGCTTCTTCTGTTCCCGGTGCTATAGTGTCTGGATTTAGCGGAGACATCAGTACCATTCCTTCTACCATGCCTGCTAAGAAATCTGGCTGTACAACGCCGCCATTTACAATAGTATCTACTGCATGAATGAGGTAAACGCTCCAGTCAAACATAGGGGAAGTGAGCACTGCATTTGGTGCGGCTGGTATCATGTCGTTGTTGTAACCTACACTCCATACGCCGTTGGCTTCCGCGGTTGTTTGAGTCGCTGTGCTGTCCGCATGTTGGCCGATAACATCTGCGCCCCTGTCTATTATGGCTTGTGCTACTTGATTTTCTGCTGTTGGATTATTCCAGGCATTGGTGTACATTACATACATTGTTACATCTGGATTAACAGATCTTGCGCCTAAGAAGAATGCTGTATAGCCTGTAATAACTTCGGCAAATGGATGAGCAGCCACAAAGCCGATGACGTTAGTTTCTGTCCTAAGACCAGCTGCAATTCCGCTAATATAACGGGCTTGAGACATGTTACCAAAATAGTTGTGCATGTTTGGTAAGCCTGATGCTAACGCCTGGTTACCCGTAGCGTGGAAAAAGTTAATATCTGGGAATTCTCTGGCAGCTTCCAGCATATGAGGCTCAAAAGCAAAGCTTGTACCAAAAATCATGTCGGCTCCCCATTCAATGGCTTCAAGTAATGCAGTATCAACGGCTGCGCCTGGTGCAATGTTGAAAAAGTTGAGTACTTGCCCTTCAGAAACACCAAGAGCTGCCATCATATCTGTTGTGCCGCGATGTTGGCGGTAAGTATATCCCATATCGGCTGGGTCTCCAACATGGATAAAAGCAATACGGACGGTATCAAAGCTCAAGCCATTGCTTGGTTCTGATCCGTCCGGGGTAGCCTCAACGACTTCTGCTGGGGCAGTTTCAGGTGCGGCGGTTGCATCGCCATTTCCATTACATGCAGCAAAAACAAATACGAGTAACACTAAAAACAAAATTTTCTTCATTTCTAATTCCTCCTAGTTTCTAACTTTATTACGATGGGGTTACATTTCAATTACATTATAAAACAAGCCTAAATTTTGTCAAGTATCTACAAAAAATAGGCTTATTTTTGTTAATAGTTTACAGCTTTAATTTCAAAAAAACCTTGTGGGTGAACACATACTGGGCACATTTTTGGTGCTTCAGTGGAATCGTGAAGATGCCCACAGTTACGGCATATCCAAACTTCTTTCTGTTCTTTAGAAAAAATTTTACCTTCTTTTAAATTAGCGAGTAGGGTACGATACCGTTCTTCATGAGATTTTTCAATTGCGCCTACCATTTTTAATTGAGTTGCTAATTGACTAAACCCTTCTTCTTTAGCAGTTTCAGCAAATTCCTTATACATTTCTGCCCACTCATAATGCTCTCCTTCGGCAGCATCTAATAGGTTTTTCTCTGTATCAGGTACTTTGCCTTTATTTAAAGCCTTAAACCAAAGCTTAGCATGTTCTTTTTCATTGTCGGCTGTTTCTAAAAAAATGCCTGCTATTTGCTCGTAACCTTCTTTTTTTGCTTGAGATGCATAGTATGTGTACTTGTTACGTGCTTGACTTTCTCCTGCAAACGCTGCCAACAGATTTTTTTCGGTTTGCGTTCCTTTAAGCGCTTTCATTCTTCATCTCCTCTTTTGCACAATATTTTAGAATAGCTTTACCAAGTCTATCAAAAATATTAAGACTTTTCAAATTCGTTACATTGTATGATATTAGTAACTTTCACTTATATTATTTCCTGCGCAATTTTCACTTGCAAATTTCCGTTCATCTGCTATACTAAAACGGCACAAGAAAAATGTCGCTTTTAGACAAAATGTTTTTATCAGAATAGGTGGACAACGACAATGTTTAATTCTCTTCGAGATAATAAGAGAACCATAAAAAAGTTTTTCCTTATTGTAGGCTCTATCAGTGGTATATATTTAATTTTGGCTTTTGCCGTTACAATGTCGCTTCTTGCAAGAAATAACGATCAATTTTATTCTTTAGCAAATCCACATAACTTAGCTGATTTTACGCCTCCAGAGCGTAATTCGCCTGTACAAAACAATCCAGCAACAACGCCGATAATTCAAGCAAGTGAAGATGAGGGTAGTCTTTTAAGGCCTCCTTCCCGTACCAACGTATTAATTTTAGGTATAGACGAATTTAATCTTGCAGATGTTATTATAGTAGCCAGCTTTGAACGAGATACCGGAGATATCAATATTTTAAATATCCCCAGAGATACCTACACACAACCTTCTCAAGAGATTATGGACATTATACATTCTACAGGATCTAGGCCAGGAAATGTTATGAGGATTAACGCTCTACGTGTTTGGGGGCGTCAATATGGTGTACAAATCACAAAGCAGCATTTAACCGAAACCCTCGGGGTACCCATCCATTACTATGTAGAAGTTCATCTAGATGCCTTCAGAGAAGTTGTAGATATTTTAGGCGGTGTAGAAATTGAAGTGCCAAGAGCCATGAGATATCGAGATCCCGTTCAAAATTTGTGGATAGACATCCCTCCCGGAGTGCATCTTATGGATGGCCGCATGGCAGAGCATTTTGTACGTTATCGTGGCTATGCTAATGCTGATATTGGCCGTATTACCGCACAACATCAATTTATGACGCAGCTTTTCCGTCAGGTGCTGCAGCGAGAAACTGTAACAGATAATTTGATAGCACTTGCACGTACAACTATTCGCAATGTAAATACAGATATAGGTGTAGACTTGCTGCGATACATCTCATACGTAGATAATCTAAGTCCAGAAAGGATTTTCACGTATACTTTGCCAGGGCATGAGGCGCGACGTTTAGGAATGTCTATGTGGATACCAAATCCTGAAGAAACCCTCGAATTAGTATCTCGCATATTTTTTGGTATTTATACCGAATCAGAAGAAACAATTCCTGCAATGGCTGTACCTGCGGTTTCACGTTACGCAAGAATATCTGTACTTAACGGAGCAGACATTGGCGGTATTGCAAGAACCCTAGCTGATAGTATTGCAATAGACGGTTATAATGTAGTAAATGTAGATAGGTACACTGGCACTCGCCAAAATACAACTCGTATTATGGTACGGGAATATGGCTTAGGCGTAGATTTGGTTAGATTTTTTAAGAACGCAACTATACATGTAGATGAAAGAATGTCTGACGATTATGATATAGTTATAATTGTTGGGCGTGGGGAGCATTAAAATTTAATAACTGCACAGAATATAAGCATGATAAACTTAAATATTATAATAAAAAGAGCTCACTTCCGGATGATCGTTTTCAATAGTCTAAAGTTTTTTAGACTATTGAAAGCCGACATTTTGTTAGCTCTTATTTTGATGTTGACGCCTATGGATTCCGGTTTATTATGGTTAGTTAATTTTGACGAGCGTTTAGGGGCCGACTATGCTCCTCAAAATTTAGCACATATTAACGGATATCGCATACGGTCAGAGACAAAGGAAGCTTATGAGCGAATGTTAAAAGACATGGAAAAAGTCGGTATTAGTGTAAACCTGCAAAGTGCCTATAGACCGTACAAATATCAGCAAGCACTGCTTAGCCGTAAAATAAGTAACTTGCAAGCTTTAGGTTACAGCAAATCAGAAGCACAACTTTTGGCTACAAAAACAGTAGCCCCTCCGGGCGCAAGCGAGCATCAATTGGGACTAGCTATAGACATTTCTGTTGATGGAAAGTTAGACGCAAGCTTTGGAAATACAGAGGCCGGTACTTGGATAGCAAATAATTGTCATCATTACGGCTTTATAGTTCGCTATCCTAAGGACAAGACTAAAATAACCAAAATAATGTACGAGCCATGGCATCTACGATATGTGGGGCTCCCTCATTCTGCATATATGTATGAGAAAAATATGTGTTTGGAGGAGTATATTATTCATGTACAGGAAGCTAAGCTGCTTATGATTTGGATAGATGATGGTAACTATTATAAAGTGTCGTACAGTGCAAAAGCCCCGGATGCGGCCGAGGCTTTAGATATGTCTTCCTTTGAGAGAGGAGGTGCTTATATTATTACAGAGATTGGAGAGTATTTAAAGTAAATTTACTTGATAGCTTTTATCTAAATTCTTGATTTTATCAGCTTTAAACGCTTTTGACCAAATCATCTCCTACAGCTTGTAGAAGTAGTATTATGGTTTAGCAAACTGAAGCTGAGGTTTATAAGGTTCTTTGGCAAAGCGTATATAGAACACAGCTACAGATGAAATTTTAGCAAGTTCAATCAAAATCCCCATTATGTTCCAACGGAAGTCGCCATATAAGATATTTAGCGGCGTTTGTGTTAGGATTACAATTAGAGCATAAAGTGTAACAGTTATACGTACATAATGAACACCAGGTAGATATTGACCAACTACAAAACTTAAAGCCGCTATCACTCCAAGTGAATGCAGCCATCTAACCTGCTCTGGCGCATTAATAATAGAAAGCGTACCCGCAACAAGTGCAACTACTATCATAACCAGTAAGAAGTTTAGTCCAATTTCCTTACTTTGAGGCGTGTTTTTAGCAAAAATCTTCCAAAAAACTAAATTGCGGACAGTGCTATATGTTGCAGCAACTATTAGCGATAATTGCGTGTCCATTCCAGTAGCGAAACCCATTGCCACAAACATGCCCGCCCAAAACAGACTGCCTATGCCTGTACATAAAAAATATTTTGATTTATTTTTTATTTGATATGATGCAAATTCAAAGCCTATTGTAATAACACCTAAAACTTGCGCTATTATAAACCATATATTCATAGTTATTATCTCCTATCTTTCTCTTATTTAATGAAAGTTTCGTATTTTTTGCAATATGCAATCGCCATTGCTCCCGGGCCAGCATGTGTGCCTATTGTTACGCCAACTTCTGTTACCGGAGCCGGTATTTTTGTGGCTAGAGATGCTTCAAGATTAGCTTTAAAGACTGTAGCCTCTTCTTTTCTTAATATGTGGCCAACAGCTATGTTTACATTTTGTGTTTCGTCTTTTAAAGCTGCCACTACCCCTTCTTCTACCAATTGCATTACTCTTTTTTTACCGCGTACACTATCAAGTTGATCTACTGCCCCGTCTACTAACTGCAGTACAAGACGTAGGCCTAAGATTCCTCCAACTAGTGCCGTTGTTGGGCCTACTCTGCCGCCTTTTTTTAAATACTCTAGGGTGTCTAGGGTAAAATAAATTTTT
>Ga0123355_10002980_pt1 | contig 24069 bp, 16 predicted proteins | sample TergutEmb28metaG_3_FD_89872 | JGI IMG/M metagenome (GOLD analysis project Ga0123355, IMG submission 89872) | Embiratermes neotenicus P1 segment gut microbial communities from Petit-Saut dam, French Guiana - Emb289 P1 | ecosystem: Host-associated > Arthropoda: Insects > Digestive system > Gut ... | reverse complement strand
TTGTAGGTGGACAGACAGGTAAAGTGTATGTTGTAGGTGGACAGACAGGTAAAGTGTATGTTGTAGGTGGACAGACAGGTAAAGTGTATGTTGTAGGTGGACAGACAGGTAAAGTGTATGTTGCAGGTGGACAGACGGGTAAAGCAAATGTTTTCGTGTTTCAGTGTCACTGTTTTTTTAAGGTCGGAATGTTGAAGCAATGGTTTTAGAGGACCATACAGTATCAGCCAAAGACAGTACAGAACGTCGTAATCCGCTTTTGTCCTTAGTTTGTGTGTAGAAAAACGGCGCCGCCTGTAAGTGGTGCTGCCGTCACGCGTCCGAGAACAAGAAGTTGCAGCGATAATCCATCTGCGCCACTACAGTCAAATGTTACAGTATTTTTTCGTAATTAATTAGAACGCAACTGACAACCAAAGTCTCTCTATCTTTGCAGTTGAAATGAATGTTGATTAACTTTGGTTTGTTTCCTTTAAAACATATCAACGAATTTAAATTTGAGATTAGACAATTCTAAGCGCAAAAATTCTGGGCACTTCTTTGTGTTTATCTCTTTTGATATCCACGGAAATTTAGAAGTTTTAAGACAGACATTAACGTAGGTTCAAGATATTTACATTTTTAATATGATGGGCCTTCAATAATAAAATAAAAAAAAAAATGTTTGTTTCGCTCTCGTACTTCATGAGCAAGGTTCAGTAGAATCTCCTCCTTGGAACAAAATGTGAGTAGACAAACAGATCTTCAATAAACGCTGGCGGGAGAGTTCTTATTGCATATTCCGTGAATTGTCCACTACTTGATTACTTCATCCACTATGAGATGCAGTTGACATACTGCGAACAAAGTCTCTTAATATGTTCACACTTTCACTACCAATACCAAGAAGGTTTCAGCAATCCTCGCAAATGCATAATATGAAAATGCATATGAATGCACATGTTGCCGCCATATTTTTATGGCAGATTCTTTAAAGCAGCGAGGGCGCTGTCATTCCTTGCCGAACTCCTAAAGCCCTTTTCCCAATCCTTGGTCTTACAGATCTATTACATTATCGCTTTACTTATTACGTTTCTGTGAGCAGCTTACTGCTTGGACTCACATTCCGGATACCTTCAGTATTTTGGCTATAACCTCAAAGGTCCTCATCATCTAACGTATGAACCGTAGTCTATTTAGTACACAATAAGTAGGCGTGTCTGTATGTGCCTCAGGCTGAAAGTGTGGTCTACTAGCGTTTGCCAAACTCCTATATACACGAAGTTGTGGGAACTCAGGTTTGTGGGTATTTAGGAATAAACCTCTTAATTTATGTCAATTAAAGTTCTTTATTTTTATTTCCACCAAACTAAAAACTAAAGAAAAATGTCACTCGTCTAATACATTTTCAGTTTACATTGAGTTAATACACACTAAACGGTGTCTATTTTTCGAATATATATTAACGTAATTACTTTTGGACTATCAATTAGCCCGAGTGCCAGTAAGGAAACGCCCATCTTCAACACTGAGCCTAGCTTGCTTTTATTATTTCTTTATTGCGTGAAATTAAATAGCAGGACGTTGAGGCAAAATGTCACGACATCCGCAGCAAGATGTGTCAAATTCAGTAAAATATTTCAAGATTTGACAGGGGAAAACACAGACTCAGAGAGCATTGTAACGTTTTAAGTGTTTTCTTTTCTTAAGAAGGGAAATTAGGTGCAAAGAAACGAAAAGATAACCTACGAGGAATAGAACGGAAAGGAAAATATTGAAAGGGACAGATAGAGAATGAAAGAATAAATGGCTAAGTGATATTTTGGCGTGAGCTCACTTAGATTTCAGTATGCTTTACTTTAGGTCTTAAATAAATCGGCACAACTGATCAGCTAAAATTTTGCTCAAATATGAGGTAGTGTTTCCAATTTATGAGAATGTTTAATACAAAGCCATACCCTACGCTTAATTCTGTAATGGCACCACTTATGTGAGCAGCAGAAGTGGACGGACGGAAGGACAGGCCCTCCTCTTGTCCTTTTATGTGTTATCCGTCTACTTGTGCAGACTTTCCTTAACTGCTTAGTCGTCTGACTCTCAGTGTTATCATTTGGGTGTGCTGGATCTCCTGTTTGTACACATTTTTAAGATCATTTGTATTGGGATCGATCCATCGCAAGCCTTTGCCTAAAACTGACAACACAGACACAGAACAGAAGCAGACATGCATACAAACTCGCAGCAGGAATGAAGCCCACGATACCACACATCGAGGGTGAAATTCAGTATGCGCCTCAGGCAGGACGGACACTGTGATTGGCTATTCTGTTCACTTAATCTGAATTATTAACATGCAAATTAACAAATTCTGAGTGGCATGGCCAGTGTTGAAGATTTTTGCCATATCTAATTCCTGAGGAGAGATAGTTGTGGGCAAAATGCTGCTGTCATATCAAGAGCCATGCAAGGGAGTCATGAGGAAGAAGTAAAGGCCGTCATTTCAACCGCAATAATACGTGTGCTGGCACGGAGCTGCTTCACATAAAGAGGCAAAGTGAAATATTTCATAATGATGACTATTACTGCATCTACATTTATCTTTTCGGTCACATTGCTACAAGGTAGTGCAGTCGATTGATCCTCTAGTTTTGCATCTCAGTGCTGTTGCTCTTAATGTTTTGTCGAAGGACTGACTCCCACAGGACAGAGAATAGGAAGTTACGCATAACGAGTAGAAGAGTTTCTTGTTCGTCAACGGGTATTGGGAAGATTTATATTATGAAGTGCATTGGAATAATTTTGATTGGGTATTGTTAATGCACTACGTATAACAGCTGTCACGTCTGGAAAGGCCAAGGGCGCCAGTGAACAATGGGAAAACTTAAGCATTGCATAAGGATTCTGGGGAGTTCGTTTTGTTATTGCGTCCTGATGCTGACGCTGAATGCTCCCTTGCAGCCAGCGTAAAACTGATTATGGCATAAGAGACACACATTGCAGGGGGTATTTTAAATGTAAAGCCTAAATATCCACAAAGTCTACCTGTAATTCTTCGCTCGAAGTAGACAAATGTTAAATTCACGCGCCAATTTTCATTGTTTTTGAAGGTAAAATGTAAAGTACCTGTCCCACTCCGTGAAGACATACAGGGCGCAAAGGTATAGTTGTACTCATTCTTAAGCTTGACACTAAATTGGAGTGTTCAGCTTCGCGCCCCGGCCGCTTTAACTCCAGGCAAAAGGCGCGGTACACATTGAAGATTCTGGGTTGGCCCCAGAATATGTCTGGACCTTTTGGAGAAAAGAAAAATCTCTTGCCCCTGCCGGTATTTCCTTTTGCAATTCTAGGCCTATATTACGTTTTCCAACTATAAACACTTCTGATTCAAAAAAACAATCGGCAGTCATTCAGAAGGCAGGCCCCGCAGTTAACACAAACACTACATTTATTCAATTTGGAATAGCTCACGTTTCCACCTTGCGAAACAGTTTTTATTTACTGAGCAAAGTATACAATTTTCTTTTCCCATTTCCTGATTTAAGGGGAACCAATGTCATAAATCTTGGCCACACCAAGACCTTGCCTTTTATTCAGTCATAACTTAAAAAGGTTCCCAGAGGTCTTCAATCTTGTACCGCACTGATAAATTCTCCATCGCATGCGGATCGTGAAGTCCACATATTCAAGTGCTGATAGTGTAATACAGTTTTCTACCGCATAAAATATCATGTGCGCTAAGAACAGTTGAGTTGCTTGGTGTTTTGTGCACGGCAAAATTATGAAGGCAGGACAAAGGAGCCACCACCGAGAGATCCTTCGAGGTGTCATGCGATGAATCATAATTAGCCGTAAGATGGTCTATGTTGTCCAAATGCCTACGTTGGCTCCACACTCCGCCGGGTTGTGCATCAGTGTGTCCGTTTCTCCATAGATATCAGTTGGCATGAGATTAATGCTATGCAGCCTAACATTCGAGGGCACGAGGTCGTGGATCACCACATACCACTTACAGCGTACCGATCAGTCACGCCTGCCGGGATAACGTCTCTCACACGAAGCGCCAGATGAGCGACGGAAACACGTTCGCGATTCTCACACTCCGAGACACAGGCTTCTTGCCCGCGAGGACCCTCAACGTGCAAAACACACGCCTTTTATGGATTTTCTCCGATACTCTCATTTGTTGGGGCGTAATATACGCCCACTCCTGATGGTAGGTCCTCAGTTATTCCAAAGTCCCCGCTACGCTCTTGCTCAGGAGGATTTGCCATGACAGGTGAATCGCCCCAACTCTTAACTATATAGCTGTCAAAGAACTGGGCAAATTGCACTATGAACTGCATTTCAGCTGAAACAAACTGATGTATTTGACCACAGCCTCTACGAGGACCATCCCTTCATCTCTAGCTCGCGTCGGTGGGATCATATCTTGAAGATCGCTCAATGCCAAATAAACCGTGTGATCACGGTTACAATTTGTCGGAGGTGCTCTTGCGGTAAGGAGAAAATCTGTGCCACGTACCGGATCTGAGCAAGTACATATGTATGGGTATACTGTATCCTTTTTTCATGTACAAGTCCCTACGGTGGAAATTCCTCGCCTCTTCTTTCACCCTGTTTGTTGTTACGATCCACTACAGGGTACTGGATTGATTTTCCGTCTATGCGAAGCGGATGTGAAGGATCGTGATTTCGAGGTGTACCGCGATCCAGCAGACAGAGAATTGGATATGCGTAAGTTAAGTCGAACTTCCGTTCCCTCTTCGTAGGTCCTGATAAGTTCCAGCGCCTCATTTATCATGTTAATCTGTGGAAAGCAAAGTAATCTCGTCCGCCTATGCCACCACAGATACGCGGTTGTTCCCGTTGCCACACCTTGTGCTTGCTAGGCGTCGATGTTACAGGAAGAGCAATGACTTCAAGGCCAGAGTGAACAGAAGCAAACTCATTGGACCACCTTGTCTACTTGAGTTCCGAACCGGCAATGGCCGTGAACGAAAACCATTTACCTGTACCAAGGAGAAGGCCGTATCATATATGGCTTGTTTTACCGAAGCATGTCGTGGGGGTAGCCACGGGCCTGCAGTAAACGGAATAGATACTGTTGCGAGATCTTATCAAAAGCGGTTTCAAAGTCTGAAGATAGGGTGGAGAGGGTGTTGTTCTTAAATTGTGCTTATGTTAAGAGTCACGGATAACTGCTATCGCGTCGAACACGGTTCTGCTTGACACCCCACAATATTGACCGGGATCTCTATCGGAAGAGTTCGTCGCACACGATTCGCCAGAATACGCACCGGAAGCTCGTAGTCGGCGTTGAGGAGAGTGATAGGCCTGTAATTCTCCGGTTCCATCGGTGGTTTTTGCTTTGGAAGGCACACTAATATACTTGTTTTTTATGCTGCGGTTATCTTGGTCTCTTGGAACATCTGATTGTAAAATATCAACATGACATCCTTGTTGACGTCCCAGTACGTTTTGTAATATCCCAAGGTAATTCCATCCAATCCCGGGGATTTATTTGGAGCCCTTTGAACTTCTGTCAAATAAATTTCCAGTCCGTGATTGACGCCGCTAAGCCCTCTCTCACGACCGTGGGCACTACTGTTAACGCTTCTTGCTCCACTCACCGAAGACATTCACAGTTCAATGTCATCAGTTCTTACGTCTGGCTCAAAAACTCTGTCACATGTGAGAAATGTCTCTGCTGCTCTCTTGCAGAGTGTCAGAGATGCCCAACTTGCTGGTTACCATCCGGGTTGTCCTCGTGGGCTGTCTATGGGGAAAGTAAAACAACACCGGCCTCTGCTCTAGATATAATACCTCTTCACTCAAGCCTATTAAAAATGACTGTGCCTTCATGCTGTATGTGCGTATTTTCTTCGTTTTAAAGAAATTGAGTTACGCCAGTATGTCCTTGTGCGGCCCTGGGTTTCGTAAAAGTCATACATACATACATACAAGATTGAATTCCTCGCGCAACGAGGCAAACCGACAACATTCCAAGCCTTCCCACTTAAAGAAATACCGGATGTTCCTCTTGACGCATTTGTCCCATCACGAGAGACGGTTCACATACTACCTTTGCATTTATTCCTAATGCATCCATTCGCTACGGAAGCGGAGGCCTCGTTGTTCATCTCCCAACAGTTGACCGTTAAGGTTTCGTAGGATTTGTCCACGAGGTGTCCTCTCGTATCTCCTAGGTTTATCCTGACCCACGCGGCCAAATGGTCTGTAAATGCGGCCATTATCCCTACTTTTTTGATTAAGTTGGCTGACATACGTGTTCTATGGGAGCGAGCCGCACTTTTTTGCGTAATGTGTGAACGTCTTCCGTTCGGCGGTGTTTGTCCAGACATCCATAAATCTAAGGAGATATACCACACGTCCAAAGCTCCGCTAAAATTCTGATCCCCATGCAATCCTCCCGGGACAAAACACAAGTGAAATCCCCATGATCAAGTCGGGCGGAAGAGATCCGAGTAAGTTTTGCAGGTTCACATTGTAGAGTTTCCAAGTGACTCTCTTTGAAAAGTCCCAGATGGTGCGTGTAGGTTGCCAGTGCCGACAGTTGCATATACTGCCGCAATTCGACCTTCCGACGGCAAGCCTATTAATCTTGTCAAATCAATGCCCTCTTTGGCCGAAATAGCTGTCCCTCGACCTGTGCCGCGCCGTGTAGCCGAAAATATTATGCACAACCTCGGTTTTTACATCCTGCATAGCAGGATGTCAATGGTGTGTTTATCGGGGAAGTCTGTCAACAGGTGTCATCCTGTTTTCGAAGAGCATCCATTGAAAATTGGTGTCGAAGCTTTGTGAATTAAATCCATTGTGTCGGTATGGTTGCATATCCGAAGTACTGCATTTTATCCGCCACCAGCTTCCTCCGCTTTTCCAGTTGTAAGACTTACAAGTTCAGGTGTGACAAAGATTCTTCCCCTTTTCTCGGCCCTTGTCTTCAGTATGAAATGTGTTACCGAAGGTAGGTAACGGGTCCTCGATTACTACCTCCAGCAAAACATTTTCTTCCCTCTCGGATTTGTAGAGAAAATTGTGTAGCGTCTGGAGCTTAAATTCGTCATATGTGCAGTATCCCTGTGTTATGCAGCCAGGTCATTGAAAAAGTGGCGCTTCAGCACTCAACAGAGTTAATTATGTGTTCTGACTTTACTCGGACTTTGGTTTCGCCGTCGCTGTCGGTTACCGTCGGCCTTCCGTTTTTTGTGATCCGGTGATTTGATGCTCAATTTCGGGGGAGCGGGGACTCCCAAATCTGCCCCGTCGAGTCGTCGTCCGTTTCCTTAGCCCTCTTCCGCCGTAGTATGAGTTCCCCGGCAACCTGTGTGCCTCCGTCTGTCATAGTTTGTTCGTGTCGTGATTCAGATAAGATAACCTTAGGGGACTGTACAGCGTCTGCAGGGAGCAGGGACATCAAACCGACAGTGGAAGAGTTCTGCGAATGTGTACAAATCCTGTCCAACGACTCTGCAATCGTCGCGTGCTCGTCCTTTTCTTCTACAGTTACACGGTCGGACGCGTAGCTGTCGCATTTCCATCATGGTTTCGGCTCGTCAGCTGTTCCGGGGTTGTAGAGGGCGCGTGTGTCACAAACAGGCTATAGTTTTAAAGAGACAAAAACTACCTTCAACATAAAAACCTCTTTTGAAAGGGAAAGAGACCGTTTTCCAAAATTGGACTCTTTCCGACCTAGGCGAAAACGTGACTTCGGGCGGCCGATACTACCAATGCATGCATTTGCTACCAACTAATTGCAGTAGTTAACAAATTCAAGCTTGTAACTCCTACATGTTTCGGATACTGAGATTAGTCATCTTCAAGAAATATCATTTCACAAGAAAAGAGTAAGGTGTTATAACATGCCGTCATCTTTGTTAAATGAAACGTTGTACACGTAAAGCAACTCAATTGTTATATAAATATGGGATATTAATGAATACAACATTTTCGTAATTATTATACAGGGGTTATAAATTGTCGGATTGGGTGTAAAGATTTGCATCCGAACGTCTAGAAGTAGTAAAATGTTCTTCATGTCTAGTTGAGTAACAAATCCTGTGTATCACCAATGATGTATTCTTGATTTTATAAGGGAATATTATTTGGTGAAAATTCAATTCGTGCAGCTTCTCCTGATTTACTTTTCCCTCTCATTATTGCTTTCTTGACCTGCCTGATTTGTTTCAATTTTTATGCTTAGCACGTAGAAATAACAAGCTGGCTATTTTGTGGATCTTTACCAGGCAACAGCACAAAATAGTCCAACATTAAATAATATTTTCAGCTTATAATATTTGAAACGTTTACGGCGAATAAATACACTAAAATCCTGTTAGAATATCAGCCGCATCAACGTTTTGTTGACAACCCAAATTACGGAGACCTGCGTTCAGTGGAAAGTTCTACAACCAAATGGATGGTGTAGCTATGGCGTCACCTTTCGCACAACTTGTGGTCAGTTATTCAGCAGAAGATTTTGAAAAACAGACACCGAACACCATCCCTCAAAATCAACATGCCGCTAAAGATGATGTGGATAATAAGTGTTTCCCACTAGGTCATACAGATGAGAAGAATTATCAGAGTAGACACAACGTCTAAACAACATAAACACGAATATGAAATTCACCAAACAAATAAAAACACGTTGATTGTTGACTACAAAGCTGAATGGCTTACTAGGACATGAAATATATAACAAACGCGCCCACACTTAACTCTCTCTTCGAACAAACTTTCACCATCAATTGTGAGAGTTATTGGTGAACGTTGCAACTACATGCAACAACTGTGCGGTGATTATCTGTGACAGGATGAGTCTGGGTGATGTAATCCGTTCCAAGTGTCGATCACGTAGCGAAGCGCCGTTTTAGCACCCATTAATATTCAGGAAACAGTGTGCCTAAACGACCATCTCAATGCATTGACAAGCTACGAAAGACACCGCCCATATGTCCCGTTAGTTTACCGGTCATTAGGACTGGTAACCCAACGACAGAAGTAATGTGGGTGTGGGAGGTACCAATGGAATGCTATGCTAGAATTAGATCGTTATGGAAGACGGCAAAGAAGGCCTTTTGAGGCCCATCTTCTTCACTAGGTCTCGGAGAAAGCATAAATCTAGCCGACATTCCTGAGCCGCATTTCCGGCCTGTAAAAGACCCGTCGGAATTGGCAGTGTAAGAGTAACAAGGCGACGCGTGTAGCCCACGTGAATTTGCTCCAGCAAATCAATCGGCATTAACCAGCACTCCTGAAGTCGAAAAGAGCCGTGAAAAAACGAAGGTTGTCAGTTCTGTCGAAGTCCGGTGTAACTATTCTCGTAAATGTTTAAAGGAATCCTCCCCAAGTTGTAGGTTGCTTCTGTGGGTCCCTGCTGTAGCGTGTCTGCCACGCACATCTTATGGTGACAGACCGCCTTACAGGGCTGTAAGGCAACTTTGACTCGCTCTACGCTTACTATGGCAGTCATCTGAGTAATGTTGTCCAGTCAATAACAGCTAATCATAGGCAAGGGAAGGGTTGGTTCAGGCTTCTGCATGCCCTGTTACAGTCTCAGTTGCAACATGAAACTTATAGGGCCACGAATTCATTATTTTTACATTTACTGAGTGTGTGTTAGAACATTTCTGAGGAAAGTACTTTGACAATGCTAACAGAAGTAAAAGACGATTGCGGTTTAAAGAAGGTTTAACCCTTCATAATATACACTATTGACCAATAATATCAAGACGATAAAATCGAGGTGAAGAAGTTGGGGTGACTTGTAGCACGTATGGGAGGGATGGCAAATGGAAGCAAGAATAAGAAAATAAAAACAGTCACTGTGCTATTTCATTTTTCATTTACGATCGGGCATATTTGTTCTATTCAACTGTCAAGAAGGATCAATTCAATGTATCACGCAATTAACAAGATCACTACACTGTAATCATTAAAATAAAAATACACAATAACAACATTATATAATATATTTAAACATGCAGTCGCAATGTGTTATTAACCAGTTGTCTAATTCATAAAACTCGGTGATAATTTAGGGGATCGTATCTAAATCTTGGTAATGCATACATGTCAAAAAGTAAGGACAGTTCACTGGCACGTTAGTAAATGCGTGGTAAGTTGGATTCCACTCATTATCGTGATAGAGCTGAATTAAAACGCCTGCCTACTGCAGTGTGAACAGGCATTGTGTTGTCTGTTTCTGCGGCCTAAGGACCGTCTTAATGTTGCTGTAGCACTCTTAGCGATTGCACTGAATTGGTCGCCGAGGTTGGCCGAATAAAACCGAAATATGTCGGATCTTAAGTGAAAGATGACATAATACAGTCTATGTGATTGGTTTATTTTCTTTATGTATGCTCCTGAAATACACGATAAATAGTGTCAAAAATGGAAGATACATTTGGTTGGAAATGTTGAGGTGGCCATTTTGGAGACTTAAGCATGAAAGGGAACGTAATGTTACAAGTAACAATTAAACAGTGGTTAAGACTGTGTAATTATTGTGTGTCCGTGTAGAACTAAGCTGAAGGTAAACGCGCTGCCCACGTTGCGCATAGTATTTGATATACCGTTTGAGCTTGGGGCCATGTGGACTTCGAGACATGCGATTGCCTCTTGCTTAACTGCGGTTTACTTGCAGAAGCAAACGCTTACGCTCACGCCTTCTTGATCATCTCAGCTTTTCCGACGGACTTTTATTCTGTTGAACTGAGACTCAAGACATAAAGTCAGAGCTTCTTCTGTTCCAGAATACAGGAGAAAGAGTTTTGTAGCTTGAGCAACGTCGGTGAGGGAATGTGGGTTTGTATTATCCGCGCTGACAACTTCCACAATGATAGTTACTCCTTGTCCAGTGATGCTAGCATACAATAGGCTATACCTGGCCATTCACCAACAGATTCAAAGGACGAGTCGCCAACATGTATAGGCGGTTAACCTGAGTTTTCAGATCCAGTTCCTTGGTGGTTTACAAAGGCTTCCTCAGCCAGTTCTTCAGACATTTCGTCCTGAACACGAACAGACAAGATGACCGCGTGACTCAACTAAACGACTTTCTTGTACAACGTGTTTCCAGCCGGAAAACAAAAAAAAAAATATTTCATATTGTTCATTCTGTATATTGTGAAATGAATTACAAACTTTATCAGTAAAATACGAAATATATAGTGTATTTGTTAGTAATGATAGAGTATGTACTGCAAATGCCGCTTTCGGTGCGTCAGGTCGCGTACATGTGCCACCCATTCGGCCGCACTCCTGGAGCACTGACTTTGCAGAAGTCTGCTTGGCTACCTTCAGCATACTGCAATTCAGATATTTAGAAGTGTCAATTCTCCACCTTTCTTCCAAATAGGCATTTGAATGTTTCTTTGAAGTGATGCACCCACCCGAGGTATCAGTCTCTCCGCGGTCTACAAACTGACGCGCATAACCTCAATTTTGGCGCGTGTGGCTGAAATTTTGCAGCGTTCCGTGCGGCGCAACGTACATTCCCACCCTAACGCGCTGATGAAAGGTACTGGTGATGGAACTTACCGTTGACCCAAGGCCCCTCATGAACGACATTGTAAGTTGCGAAGTTAGGAAACTTTATTTCTCTATGTTCTGGCACCAGCCTCTCGGTCGGATCTGTATGGCGTCAATGGAATATTTAATCAAAACTTCCAGCACCTATCTGACACCCTTTTAGGCCTTCGCCTGTTTAGTTGCTTCATCAGGAGGTGTACACTTTAGTCTTTTTTTTTAGCGAGAGGGTGTCAGAGTCCACATCCTCCAGTCATTGTTACGAAGTTTGTCGATAGTGGCACAGAAATCATCGACTCCGGCATTAGTATAAGGCGGTCTCCCTTCTGCTGAGGAGTAAATCCGCTAGAGGACTGGTCAAAACCACCGCAGGAAGGCACACATATTTATAACATCGCTTCTATTGCGAAAAACCATTTTACGATATTTGTGTATTGTTGAATACTGTCTGGCAGAGTGCCACTCAGAGGCGAGAGAAAGGCGCGCCTAGGTGCTGCGTCTACAGAGGCAGAGTTCAGAAAATGTATCTGGACTCTTAACTGATGGCTCTAGCGGCCAATTTCCTGCTTCGGGACGGCTCTTCCAGTTAAGACGGCGGATTTTTTTCCGCTCCCTTTCCGCAGAGCCCTCTGTCCGTCGTTCAAGGCGACTTGTCGCGGGCCTTCAACGAGTGTTCCCCGGTAGCAGTTTTAGTGGAGGCACTAACTCATTTCCGGACAGGGTTGCGGGTTTTGGGCACCTGGTGTCAGATTTTAATGAACCTCCCGTACCGACGGAGATCAGCTTCTTTGCTGTAGGAATCCCCCTTGTGAATTTGAGCAGGCCATGATCTTCTTGTTCTTCTTCTACCCCTCTTTTCGGCGGTGTGCAGATTCGGGAAGTCACTTCGGATAGCAGGTGTAGTTTGTTCTGTTGTGTTTCCAGAGATGCCATGGCCTGTTTCATCATTACTGCGACATGGCAAAAAGGCATTCCTTCACTGTGGAGTTCGTTGTAACAACACTTAAAAGTAAATACCAGTAAACAGAGGAAGTCTCCCTTCGGGTTTTATTGCATATAAAAACCTTACTCGATTTTCTATAATATCAGCAGAACACTCTCCAAATCAACGACTCGTATTAATGATACTGGAAACCAAGGCCTATAAATTCCGATATATTTCTAAAACAAATAAGTGATGGTTGTTTAGAAATTTACTGCAGGCGCAGTCTAATATCCTGGTAGTGTCTATATTTGTACAAGGTAGGTACTACCGTCAGCCGATCCCAGTGGCCGCCCGGACTAAGGCGTGGGTCTGCGGGCGCTCGCTTGCTGGAATTGTGGACTCGAATCCCGCCGGCGCATTGATATTTCTCCTGTGAGTGCTTTTTGTTGCGCAGCTAGAAGCCTCTGCGACGGGCCAAACCGATTCCCCGTCCAGAGGAGTTCTACCGAGCGTGTGTTATTGAATTTGATTAGATGCAACAATAACCGTCTACACCTACAGTGTGTAGGTAGAAGAGTTTCGACTAAGACAGAAAGACTGTCCCGAGTCAAGTGTTTTGCAGTTTTCTACAGTTTTCTGGTAGCATGACAGTCTACGATAATTTTCTGTCTCATTTCAATCGACAATGTATCATCTATGTAGTAAAAACGACGAAGGATATTCAATCGGACATTTTAATCTACCTAATCGATCAGCAACTTCGAAGTCTGATCTCCTAATTGACATTTCTTTTTGCAGGCTACGTCTAGGTCTTGTGCGCGATACAGTTGTTGAGGCGAATGTACTTGTACATAGTCGGAACGCAGGAATGCTGAATTGTGTTCATGGCTCCCGCCTGCACTGCTGAGCGCTGTACAATCAATAATGCACCTGGCCGCTTGCTCGAGAGCAGGCCCAGGGCAGTGTACTACACGTGCGATAAAAATTTCTTTCAAACAGTACTTTAGCGTCCTTCCACATATTGTCCAAACTATGTCACGTTCTTTAATATCCCTTCTTCTTTCTCTCTTTTAACGATTAGGCTCTCTCAATTTTTCAAGTTCAATTATCAGCCGTTACAATCCAAATAACAAATGTTTGCATTGGCTACTTCACAAATAAGTCGGTACATAAAAATTCCATTATCGGTAATCGATTGGATATGATATTCCAAAGTCTAACTTAAAAAAAAAAGCCGAAGATGAATGGAACTAGATTAAAATTGACCTGGAACGCTGCAGAAGCCCATGGTTGACCAGGTCCCAGACTGAGTAGCTGTTTAAACTTCAATCAGTTTGCTCACATGTAGTTGTATTTTATTATGCACGCTGAAGATATTTTGTGGTTTGTAATCTAATTATTGACACAGAACTTCAAGTTCTGAATGCAATTAAGATATTTCACCTAGAATATTTGGGCTACGAATTGGTCCCGGCAAATACTTTAAGTATAAAGAAATATTTTGTGTTGTGTCTACTTAAGTATGCATTTTGTGTTGTGTCTACTTAAGTATGCATTTGCTCTTACGAAATTTTCTTGGAAAATGCCAAAGATTTAAATCTTAATCACGCAAGATTGAACTTCTTCAGAAGAAATGAATTATCTAACCACATCAGTTCCTCCATTTTGTTAAAACATTCCTGCTGCGTAGAACTTATTCAGCTTGGTAGGCAATTGAATGCTTGTATCTGCCTCTAGATTTTGTGTCAGAGTTCCCTTTGACTTCCTCTCGTAGTTACTAGCAATAAAACATAAGTAATAATGTAACAAATACTGAGTGGGACAGTCTTCATATGATTTTCAATGATACACACTAGTCGATTATAGATTATTAAAATGCGTTAAAGGCAATGTGAACTGAAAGACAAGTGTTTGCCATTGTTTTGGAACATCATAACAAACTGTCTTCCTAAAAATAGTAACTGTCGGTTGTCGTCATTCCAATTGATGCTCTGATGCACGCAGTTTGTAACACTTCCCGCAATACAAGTAACACAGTTGGTGCTATGGCATTCGCTTTTTCGGACATTCTGTGTTTGTGTTTCTGTAATCCCACCGGACGTGTAGAGTCCACTTTACTTTTCATAACATTTTAAAACAAGAATTCACAGTCTTGAAAACCCGGAAGAATGGTCTAGGCCATGTATATTGCCATGAAAGGAATAGTACAAAATCACGGTTTGACGATTTTTGAATGTATTTATTTTGTGGGACGAAATTGGAAGTCAGAATGAAGCAGCCGTTGAAGCGATCTGCTCGATATGTTGATGGCAACGGAATGTATGCATGCTGCTCACCTGGAGTTACGGCCGATACCTGATCCTACACCTGCAGTGTTTGCCGATGTTCGCACAGTTTTAACGGAACCATCTGGTTCCTTACTTGGCGCAGAAACCGTAGTTCAAAACTTCTCTACCCAGCTCCTGATGATATTGCAATAAGGAAAATTTGCCTATCACCTTTGTCCAAATTTTCGTTCTGTTACTATAATATTTTTTTAAACGGCTGGATGTCCAACGCCCAGTTAGGACCCGAACACTGATTTACTTGTTCCCAGCTGAAGGGTTTAGTGCATTTACTTTAATCCTCTCGTCGTATCTGCCACAGTACTATGGGTGAAATCTGCCGCCTTCCCCCGCATAATTCTACGCCAAGCCCATCTATCCTCGCATGCCGTCACCGGCTCTGTCCACAGGATGTTTACAACTCTCCTGAATATGTAGCAGGCCTACTGTCTTTATCTACATTCATCCTGAATGCTGTTGTTTACGGTTCTCCTCAGTCACTTCAAACCAACGCCATGACAGTACCTTCGCGTAGAATAACAGTTCACTTTTACACACAATTTCCAGTTCGTCATTACAAAATAATCATATCATCGACGCTACCCATCCTATGCAGTTGGAAAATTGTCGTCAAATAAAGCATCGACCATAAGAATCTCCCGTATTTAATATCAGTTTTGTTAATTCTCATCTGTTCTGGCGATAGTGCATTAAATGCAGGTTTATTAATTTTGTGAACAAAGTCCAGAAACAGTAATGTACTTTGTTGCTGAATAGAGCAAGTTATACTCAGCTACGTGTCTCCAGCCAAAAAGTAGTTTCGAAAATTATTTTTAACGAACCCAAACAATAAATTCACGCTCAACTTTGTCGCGGCGTTTATTTTTCTACAAAAATGAATCTACTAAAACTTATCTGTAAAGTCCCAGTTGAGACCATAATGAATGGCACTGATATAGCTGTCAGCGTTTTGAAGGTTGCCACGGAACTCTGTGCTTTTGTTTGTACAGACGGGGGACTAAATTTTGTTGTATCGAAGTGACATCAAATGACGAGAACTTTAAAACGAGTTTCCAAGTGAAGTGACCGCACAGCATGCTCGCATTAAAGCCCATACATACACACAAGCAAGACTGTCCCACAGGACTGGCTTTTTATTCGCCCAACATTTTTCGATTAATCTGCATGAAATGTTTATCTACATAAAGTTATGTATTTTATCTGCCAGACGTAATTTTCCAGTTGGGAAAGTTAACTAAATTACATTCTATTTCGTACGGCTCAATGAATGCCAAGCTTGTGTGCAGTTCACTCTTCACGAAGATTAAATCCAGATATTGAGTAGAATTTATTATAGAAGTGGGTTTAGTAATGACTTTTTTTGATGAAACGAACAAGCCACTGAAAGTTTTCTAGATCTTGCTTTCCTCGTAAAGTTGGGAGCTGCGTGTTTGATTGACTCTTTGATCTTCCCGTAGTTTAAGTACACCTGTCAACTAAAGACAGCTTCGAAGATGGAGTTTCTTATGTGTAAAACTTCCTCTTATTACACGGGGATTAGAATGTAGGATCGCTTCATCCAGGAATAATCAATTATATTTTACGCAGTATCCAGATGTTTTCGTTAAAAAATACTGTTTAGAGGCTCGCAAGAACAATTCTGTAAGTAAATGTTCTTAAATGCTTGTCAGATATATTTGATTAACTGAACATAAAGCTAATCCCATACTGTACAAAATTCCCCTTTGATTATATCAGTCAAACAGAAAGTATCGGGCTCTGAAAGGGAACAAATATGAGAAATATAGATCTGTGTGAATTTTTAAGGAGAACTGATTGGAAAAAAAATAAGAAGAATTAGGACTATAAATAAGATTTTAAGAGAAGGTGGAATTAAAAATTTATAAACCGCGTAACAACGTAAACGACCACAATCTTTCTGTCACTAGAAGGATAACTGGAACAGAGATCCTCAGAAGGGCGTTATAAATAAAGTTTAAAGGAAAATAATCCATGACTTGACCCAGAAGAAGACATTTCAGTCAGGAACTGGAAGACATCAAGAAGAGACAAGAAGTTCTCAAGATGCTGAACCGCCCGTTGCACTGAATATCAAATGATCCACAGTCGTTCTGCAGTGTACTGCATTGTACTGCAGTGTACTGCAGTGTACTGCAGTGTACTGCATTGTACTGCTGTGTACTGCAGTGTACTGCACTGTACTGCAGTGTACTGCATTGTACTGCATTGTACTGCAGTGTATGCATTGTACTGCATTGTACTGCAGTGTACTGCATTGTACTGCAGTGTACTGCATTGTACTGCAGTGTACTGCATTGTACTGCATTGTACTGCATTGTACTGCAGTGTACTGCATTGTACTGCAGTGTATGCAGTGTACTGCATTGTACTGCAGTGTACTGCAGTGTACTGCAGTGTACTGCAGTGTACTGCATTGTACTGCTGTGTAATGCAGTGTACTGCACTGTACTGCAGTGTACTGCATTGTACTGCATTGTACTGCAGTGTATGCAGTGTACTGCATTGTACTGCAGTGTACTGCAGTGTACTGCATTGTACTGCATTGTACTGCAGTGTACTGCATTGTACTGCATTGTACTGCAGTGTATGCAGTGTACTGCATTGTACTGCAGTGTACTGCAGTGTACTGCATTGTACTGCTGTGTACTGCAGTGTACTGCAGTGTAATGCATTGTACTGCATTGTACTGCAGTGTACTGCACCACATTACTGAGTAAAAAACCTCAGTGTCCCATTCCTAAGCATCATGTGTCGAAGACATCTGAGGAAGTGCGGGAGAAGTTCCGCTCAACCTAAGCCGTGGCACTAGTACACAAAAAGTGTAGGCCTTCTTTGTGATAATGTGTAGGACCTAGCTGGATTGGGTGTATCTTGTTCGGTCAGTACGTTATCCATCCCAGCCCTGCGCTGTCATTCGAATTGTTATCGATTTCTCCTGCGTACTTAATCCTGTATCTGTCTCAATTGCCTTTGTTATGTAACGTCATGTAGAAAATGACAGGTTAGGTATGAATGCAAGGCAGCAGGGCCACCGACAGCGAGTTCGGGTCCCGGTGAAAGTATGTTTTTGCCTCCCTCCCAGCAAGGGTGGACGGGCTACAATTATTTACCTTCAATCGGAAAAAACTAAATCGCAGTCGCAGAGGGTCTTAGGCTCGGTATGAAAGGGGTAATTTGTACAGTTGACAAATGGTGTTGCTGCTGGTAAATACGAAAACACGTTTAACAAAGTCGAACTCCGGACCCCCTTCAGGACCGCCGAGCTTTCACCCTTTCCCGCCGTTCCTCACTAGTCTCGATCACGATGTGTTATGCAGTATAAACCTGACACTGACGCACAGCCGCTAATGCAAGCCAATGCCATAGACGGTCTCTTGGCCGAGACTCGAACACGAGTACAGAGCAGAACTGTCAGTAGCTCTCTGCCGCGATGCGCAGTGGATACCTACGTCTCTGAACTTCTCGTCATGCAACGCAACACCGTCCGTAAATAAACATGTCAGATTCCTATCAAGTCCTGACTAAGTCACCAATCGGCACTGGCGCCTTATATCGCAGTTGAGTTGAACCAATCAGTGACAGAGCAACAGCAGCACAAAATACGAAATTGGCTGGAGAATTTCAGGCACAGATAATTGTCTGGCATCAGGCTCTGAGCGGGAACGGAGAAAACATGCATGGGTGGAGACAAGAAATTTACAGGTTCGCGGTCTTCAAGGTGACACGTGGCACTTGCCTTAGTGTCCGTCTTCACGAATGATAAATAAGTGCCAAATTTTTTAAAGTTAAGAATAGGTTAAGTTCCGGAAATGATTCTTATCGCATAAGTCGCCCCTTTGCAGCCCGTTAGACCATGCAAAGCAGCGGATATATGGCTGCACGCAGCACTAGATAAAGGTGAACGGGCAACTAACTTCCGGTCACTCTCTCCTGTAGATATAGGTCCCTGTACACAATTAATAGGAGGCTGGGTGGACCCAAGAAACGGTCTGAACGCCCCTGTCGAGAATCGAACCATGATTCCTCCGTGTTCAAACCCGTGGCTTAGTCACGGGCTTAAAACAGCAGAAGTGATCCGGTTTTACCTTCAACCTGAATAAGATAAGAATATTCGGAGTAGCCAAAGTGTTTATGACATCCACAGCAGTGGCGTACCGAGAGGGAGTTGGGGGGTTCAAATCCCCCGTCCCCGAAATTCCGAAGGCCCTCCAAAATCGTGCCAAGCTCAACCCGATTGTGAAAACTGTTAAAAATTTCTGAATTTAGGACGCCAACACCCCACGATGTTCGGAAAAAAGGCAGTAAAATTCTAAATCTACCGTCGGTTCGCAATTGTTTTACATTAGCAATGACAAACTGGTTGCCGTCGTAAATAGTCGTAAAGTACCAAAAATTAAGAAACTTTTACTCTATGAAATGAAATTTCTTGTACCAAATTACAGCTGCCTCCAGAATCCCTGACTAAGGGGCTACCGCCCCCAGATCCCCTTCCTCTGTGTCTTCTGTCCTCAACTGAATTTGTTGAACCTCCCCCCGAACAAAATTCCTGGGTACGCCACTGATATACAGTAACTACAGACTACAGACTTTGCCATACAGAATGACATTAACACGTTTTTCTCTTAATTATTTATAATTATTTTCATTTATTTATTCAGCTTCATTCTTGTACATGCATGTATAGAACAGTTCATTTACCGTATTTTTCCATAATTTTTTAAATTCTCTGTTCTAGTTTTACATTCGTATTTCTTCTTCCAAGGTACCAACTCTGCTCATTCTTTTAATTTCTGTACCTGCAGAAACACAGTAGGCTGTTGCTTTCCTACAATGCTGCTTAGTTTGCAATTCCAACCATCGACTGCATTGTTGGTCCTATACCCATGCTTATTTATGTTCCACATCTCGATTGGAACATTCTGGCTCTCGATCCACTGCTCGACAAAATAATCGAGGTTAATTTCTCATTCTTTGGAACATTTTCCATCATCATAAGCCAAATTTCTTCTAATGTCTTGATAGGTAGGTGTGCGAAAACCGCACACATTCTGTATGTTAGTCGGACTGGTTCATTTTCTTTGTATTCCCCCGTAAGACAATATTTTGTAGTTGACTCCACAGGCACCGATTAAAATGAAAATTGCAGCCAGTAATAACGGAGCCTTGACAGACTTTATTTATGGCACTGATTACCGCTACTTCAAAATCGACCTTCATAATTGTGATGACCAGAAAGAACAACAAACCTTCAGCAGAGTTAACAAACAACGATATACTTTTTCTTTTTTTCATCCTGTAGAAGTGCAAACGTAACCAGATATACCTACGTGCAGTTTTTATGCGATGTGCTCCCGAGAGCTATGTGTTAGCTATGTGTTAGCTATGTGTAAGCAATGTGTTAACTCTACAACTGAGCGAGCTGTTTCGGAAAATTTTTAAATGTACCGTCTAGAAAAATGGACGTTCTCTTCTAAGTAAATATTCACAATCTTCCCCAGCGAAGACAAGAATTCTTTTTCCTGAGTCGTCAGTGTGATCGATTGGGAGAAAGCTGGAATTATTTGCCAGACGTAAAACTTCTTCAGAAAATACAATTTTCGAACTGTCTCCCGGATTTCACTCAGTACACAGAAATTTTCGCCATTCTTTATATTGCCCAGGCTTAACACTATGGTATTTTAGTATTTCAGTTACCGTGTCATAACCTTTCGCGTAAATGTCTGACAGTTCTTTCTTACAAATTATGTACAGGCACAGACATTTCTTCCCCAGCTATTTTTCTGCATTTATCCAGTTATACTTTAAACTCCACTCCAGCTACATTTAGAATGAAACTATAGTCCATTGCACTAACCATTTCGTACTGCAAAGTAGTATTCATCTTCCATTTGCGCTTACCACATTTGCCTTTAACAGACACCCAACTTAACTTCGAATTATCCGAATAATTCTATACTGATATCCACTACAAATCAGACGGTTTCCCCATTCTTGTAGAAAGAGCTGAAATTTCACCGGCTGTGTCTAACGCATTAATTCGCGCACCGTGTCAAAACCAAATAGCAAATGATGAAGACAAATCGACAGCAACCCAGTACCCTGTTTAAGGCTTTTTTAACGACGCAAGGCCATTTTTCGCATTTTTTGTGCACTGTAGCTATAGAGGCCTGTAGGTATTTTTTTGTATTCTATTGTATTCTCTTTCTTTTAAAAAAGCGTGTCCGCCTCAAACATGTTGTGTCTTCTAGCGGCCGCCTGGACCACCGTCCGCATCGCCCACCTTCGCCACACCAACGTCACCGGTTATATCCTGACGAATGATAAACTGATGTCCTACCACCCTCAGGGGATTTCACAGTTTGCGTGTGTTCGAGAAGAGTGCATTAAAAATTATATACCCATTGTCTATTTAATGACACTCTAAGTGACGTCGAATACGACGAGAAGTGACATATAAATCAGAAAGAATGTTCAAGGAAGAGGCCGTGGCCTATTTTGAGGTACTACAGCGGCAGATGTCAGGCGGGACTAAAGAAAACAACAAAAGCCTTAGTCAGAAACTTCGTGATTCTATCGAAGATGCGAACCGGTAACTTTCTGAATGCAGTCAGCAGCATTATTAACGGAGCGAACTTTGTAAATAGTGGTGCTCAGGAGAGCAGACCCAAGAGACGGGAAGTAACGGAAGTATGAAGAATATATAATGGCCATAAATTTTATAATTTGTACTTTTCATCGTCTAGCCTTTGCCCTACTGTTAAGACAATAACATTATAGTTTTATCTGACAAAGTTTCATAAAAAACATTTTTTGTTCTCTTCCATTTTTCTGCACAGGTTAAATTTCTGAAGATGCAAAACACCGAATAAATAATCGCACCATTGTGCTAGCCTATTTAGAACTACTATGTTTGTAATTACTCGGAGCCACAAATGCATGTATTCTTGTGTATGAGCTGCAGTTCATATGCACTTGTATGTGTGTGTGTCAACTGCGTTGGAGCTGTAGAAACAAATGTAAATCTGGGAAATATTAGGCATTATAAAATGGAAATTGTCATGGTATTAATTTTATACTTGCGTAAACGTCCGTTAGTATCACACGTATGTCTAAAGCAGGGATTCCGAAAGCTAGGGTCGCGACCCAAACCACGACCACGAGAGCGTTAGGACAAGTTGCCACCTACACATATAATGACGTGAAAACAGTAGATGAGTGAGTAGGTTCTGTTGTTTGGGTCCCAAGTACAGCGTGCTGCACAAATTTGTGTCGTAGGCAAAAAGTTGGAGAAGCTCTGGTCTAAATTGTAGGCTACCGTTTCGGTGACAAGTACTATCTCCCCATGCTTTTTATTCTGCTATCACGAGGAAAAGTACACAAAACCGTGTGTGTGTGTGTGTGTGTGTGCGTGTGTGTGTTTCTGCCTGTCTTTCTCAGCAACCCCACCTGCCTGCGAGGCATCACACTGCTGTTTGTGTTCCGGTCGTTCCTGCTAACACACCAATTGGATCGAGTCCAGTCGAGTTGAATAGAGTCCGATTCACTCTGTAAGATGTTTCAAAGGGGAACTAATTTGTCTGGCGGAGAATACTCAAGTACCTCGGTCGCACTGCGTGAGTCAAGTGGCGTCAAATTGAGGGTCAGATTCGATTCGATTGCTAAGGACTTTGACATAAATGTGCCCACAGTCTTCAACTGCAATGCAGGACGACACTTATATCTGTGTAAGAGACAACTTATCGACCGTTTCGACAAAACTGATGTTAATAGGTCATTTTTTTCTTTTTAATTTCAAGAGTTAGCTATAGAACGCAATTCTGCTGTTCTGCCGAAGCAAGGAAGAATGTGAGAGACACAAGGACAGGAGGAAAGTTAAGTACAGAAAGAGAAGGCTAGTAAGAAAGAAAATACACAGAAATGATGGAGGAGAGTCAAAGGAAAATGTAGAGAAAACTAGTAAGACGGAAGGAGATAAAAGTAGGGAAAAAGGAAAGGAACTAAAAAAACCAAAACGAATATCCTTTTTGGAAAGGTCGCCAGTTGTTTGCAGTTCTGTCGCATGTTTACAGCAATAATGGTGCAGTATGGTCTACTGGATCGTTAAACATTACAGTTAATGACAGTCGGTCGCTGTAAATAATGGAGGCTTGCTCCGTTTAAATATTCACACACGCACACTTGTGCGAGCTAGCAGATGACTGGTTAGCGTACGGCAGTATTACTTCTAACCTAGACACATGTGGGGGAAAAAGTCGCATATGAAAAGCGTCGACGGGTAGAAAACCGGAACAAAAAATTAGGCTTAAGGGAAAAAATCTCCTGCGAAGAGCACGGATATTACTGTCAAATGGGAAAAGAATGGGAATGGGTAGAAACCCCCAGAACAAATCTCAATTTCTGTACTAGTAATATCAGTCGGATTTTGCCCCATTTGACTATTCTTTCTTAATACATCTCAGTAACTATTATTTTTAATTTTTTCTTTTACATTCTTTTAAGACTTGCCCCCGTCCCCTTTGTTCCCCACATCATAAATTTATTGAGGACGCCTTCTGTTTAAAGTGGGAAAGTTACGATGAACTTAAGAAACCTAAATTCCGCAAAAGTCATACAATGTGCTGGCCAGTGTTTACGGCATTAAAGAATGTTGAAACGGTGTTGAAGCAGGAAAGTCATTGCAGTAATTATATTTTTCTGTGCTTTGTTCGGTGAGCTAGTGAGTTGAAAGGTGTTTACGTGTGATATGAATAACCGCACATCTCCCACAAAATTAGCCACGTCTCTGAAGATTGCCACAATAAGCCGCTACATACCAAAGTGCCATGTATTTATAAACGACTATAATTTTATTCTTGTATAGTTGTTGGAATAAATATTGTGAACTATTTTACTGCACGGAATATGGGTAATTTTAAATAGACCATATATCCGATCTCACTTGCAGCTGAGTACAGGAGACTGACTGGCCTTTGGCTGAGAAGCGCAAAGAGAGCCGTCGTAAGCCAAAACCTCCTGTTCCATAAGCACAATGTTACAAATGGGGGCTCTGATCCTGGAATCCCCTTTCATACCATAAAGATACCAAACGATCGCGACTGAAAATGAAGCGAAAATAAAACATTGGCCTAAATACCGACGACAATTTATAGAGTACAAACACTTAATGAAAAAAACAGAGCATAATAAATGCAGTTTAGGGTGGGTTCTTGAATAACTACCACGAAAAATTCCATTCACGAAGTGCCT
>Ga0123355_10002979_pt1 | contig 24070 bp, 24 predicted proteins | sample TergutEmb28metaG_3_FD_89872 | JGI IMG/M metagenome (GOLD analysis project Ga0123355, IMG submission 89872) | Embiratermes neotenicus P1 segment gut microbial communities from Petit-Saut dam, French Guiana - Emb289 P1 | ecosystem: Host-associated > Arthropoda: Insects > Digestive system > Gut ... | reverse complement strand
GAGACACAGAGAACACAGAGATAAAAGGCAATAAATTTAGAGAAAAGACTGTTTTGCTCTGTGCACTCTGTGACTCTGTGAGAAAATCATTTGTGCAGTTTTACCCAAATTAGATTGACGTGAGCGCGGGATGACGGGAGGGGATTGCATCGGAGGATGTCATGAATCAAAAACTGATGCAAGAAAAAGTATTAACCCGTGAGGATGTAAAAAGGCTAAAGCTAACAGAGGGTGACATCTGCATCCCAGATGTATATACCACTATTGGCGAGTCCGCGTTTTCTTTTTGCGATAACATAAGCAGCGTAACAATACCCAACAGCATAACAACTATTGGGGAGTCTGCGTTTTCTTATTGCTATAACATAAGAAGCGTAAAAATACCCGACAGCGTAACCACTATTGAGGAATACGCATTTTTCCGATGTGAATCCTTAACGGATATAAATATCCCAAAAACAATAAAAACTCTTAAATGTGGAACCTTTGCCGGGTGTAAAGCCTTGAAGCATATCACTATCCCAAGCACCATAGAAGCCATTGAAGGCCCGGTGGCAGAATGGCCCGCCTACGCCCACGAGGAGCTTTTAATGGGTACCTTTGAGGAATGCCACTCTCTGGCCAGCATTGTCATCCCAGGCAATATCACCGTTATAGGCGACAGAACCTTCGCAGACTGCAAGTCTCTGATAGAAGTAGATATCCCAGAAAATGTTACCAAGATTGGAGACTCTGCATTTGCAGGTTGCAGCTCTTTAACAAAAGTAAGCATCCCAAACAGCGTGACCCAAATTGGGGCGATGGCATTTGCAAATTGCAAGGCCCTGAAGGACATAACCCTTCCCAGCGGCTTGAAACGTATTAGCGCTAAAATATTTGAGGGCTGCTCCTCACTGGAAAGAGTAGTTATCCCAAATGGCGTTGAAAGCATTGACAGCGTAGCCTTCGGTGGGTGTAGGGCTTTGGCTGAAATAGTTATTCCAGACAGTGTCACCAGCATCGGTTGGGGTGCATTTGTTAGTTGCGGGTCTTTGACCAGTGTGACTATCCACAGTGGTATAACAAACATTGAAAATAATCCTTTTTCACGCTGCCACAGCCTTACAATCATTAATGTAGACGAGGACAATCTATACTTTAGCTCAACTGATGGTGTTCTCTTTGATAAAAAGAAGGAACTGCTTATACAATTTCCTGCTGGAAAAATGTTAGAAGCATATACCATCCCAGATAGTGTAAAAACCATTGGCAGAGCCGCCTTTGAGAGTTGTAAGCAATTAACAAATGTGACCATCCCCGAGGGTGTAACAATAATTGAGGATAGCGCATTCGAATATTGCAGTTCATTGGCAGAGGTAAAAGTCCCGAGAAGTGTAACCACTATCGGCACTCATCCCTATAGCGACTTATACGATAGCTTTCGCAACTGTCCGTTGTTAACTCTTTCTGTTTACCCAAGTAGCCACGCTTATAACTATGCTGTTGCCAAAGGCATACCGTATTTGTTGGTTACATGAGTAGCAGCCAACAACAAGAACTATGCTCTCTCTGTTGCCCGTGTCAATTGATTTTCGTATGCGGTTGCCCTGAAAAAATACGTTAACAGTGTGTTGAAATATACAAGTTGCTTCTACAAATCACCTGTGTTATGCTTGTTTTGCAGTGGATATGTTAAATTTAATTAGCAATGGTATGTTACCCCTCGTCATCTGGGCTTGACCCGGAATGACGGGAACGAGAGATTCAAACCTTGATTGCATTACCAGGGAGTTGATTTTGTAATGAAAAAAAGACACTTGCAGGCTATCCATTTAATGTTCTCATTTCTTGCCGTTGGAGCTGTTAATGAGTATTTGTTCGGCAGCTACCCATCAGATTTTAAGAACGGCTTTTTAAGCGTTTTTCTATTTATTGGGTTTGTCTGTTTAGGCAAGACAACAGTTTTCAATAAAAGCGGTGGTAACAAAAATAATAGTACTACAGCAGATGCCTCTTTTCGGTATATTCATAATATTACTGTGTTCGCCGCAATATTTACGGCAGTTGTCTTTGGTATTGGAACCAGCCTCTATCATACAAACAGCCTTGGGCCAATTATTGGCTCATTTCCTAACTTTCTCCGCTCTATGCTATATACCGCAGGTGTAGCATATATTTTGTATCTTCTCATAAAACGTGTTTTGGTATGGTTTAAGGATGCAAGCATCAACATGCCCGATAAAAACCGGTGGCGCTGGTTTGGCGGCAACCCACGCTCTCTACTATTGTGGTGGGCAGTTATATTTCTATGCTGGTTTCCCGCTTTTTTGGCCTATTTCCCCGGTATTTTTTCATATGATATCCCTAAGCAGCTATGGCAAATAAATGGATTAGCCCCAATAAACGCTGAAATACCCATATTGCATACCTTCTTTGTTTGGGTGGCTTACACAATCGGCGGAACTAATCAAGCCGGCACAATGGTTTATTCCATCATACAAATGATGGTTATGTCCTTTATTTTCTCCTATGCTTTATATTCATTAGCTAAAATGAACACACATTTCTGGGTTCGTATCATCGCCCTTTTGTGGTTTGCCCTTTCGCCCTTTAACGCTATATTCTCCCTTATTCAGAATCAAGATGTTTTGCTTGCTGGCTTTCTAGTGCTATCTGTGGTGACACTAATAGATTTTGTTTCAAACCCTGATGGATTTTTAACCTCTAAGTATAAGATGATACGCTTAGTTGTATTTTTGGTGCTGTTCTCTCTTATGCGGAATAACGCCCTATACGCCTTGATTATAGCCGGAATTGTGGCGATCTTTATCTATAAACAATACAGGAAACATGTGATTAAGCTTTTTGGAAGCGCCATTATTATTGCGTGGGTGCTTACCTCTCCGGTAGTATCGTTCCTTGGCTGGAACTCTGTTCTAACTGGTGAGGCGTTATCTGTTCCGGCCCAGCAAATTGCCTTGGTTGCAACTAATAACTGGGAAAATTTAAACCAATGGGAACAGCAAACAATTAGCCGTGTTTTCCCGCTAAATATAAGTCAAAGCTATAACCCAAGAATATCCGACCCTATAAAGCATGTGTTAACCGCTGAAAATCTTGGCTACTTTTGGCAGTTGTGGTTTCGCCTTCTTCCGAAATATCCTATAGAGTATACGGAAGCATTCCTAACCCTTAACCTGCCCCTTTGGTTTCCAGATGCCGCATATCCAGACCGTTTTTCCCAGCGGCGCTATATAGAGGATTGGGTTATAGAATGGGGCGGATTTGAAATCCAGCGTCAATCCAAGCTCCCCTGGCTGCTGGAGTATTACGAAAGCTTTGCCCGCAACGAATCAATTTTGCAAATATCCCCTGTGCTAAGAACCATTACATCTATCGGCACACCTATTTGGGTTATATTTAGTGTTGTTGTTTTTGCTTTAACAAAAAAGAAACTGGTCAGCGTCATACCATTGCTGCTGCCTGCTTCCCTATGGCTTACGTTTTTATTTGGCCCGGTTTCTAACGTGCGATATATGTATCCTTTGATTGCCGCATACCCACTTTATATTGCTATTATTGCTATGGTTATGGCAAAAACAGTTAAAACACAGAAGAAAAGGACAAAATAGTGGGTAATCATGACAACGACAACGAGCACAGATGCTGCGCGGTGAAAGATAAATCAAAATGGGTGCCTGCTTTGCGAAAACTTTTCTCGAACCGTGAAATAATGGCTTATCTCATAGTGGGTGGATGTACAGCGCTGGTTAGTTTTGGCACATACTGGTTGTATACACGGGCATTTAGTATTTCAAACGAGCATTTAGCTAAATTTTTATCCATGCTAACAGCGATGATTTTTTCTTACTACCCTAACAAAGTTTGGGTATTCCGTTCTCGATATCTTCAGGGCCGTGGGCTTTTGCGTGAAATAATAACTTTTTTTGCAACCCGCGGATTCTCTGCTTTTATTGTTGAGCAAGGGCTTTTTGCTTTATTTATTGAAATTCTAAGGATGTCGGATTTGCCCGCAAATATTATTGTAATGACAATTATTGTTGTTTTGAATTACGTAGTTGCAAAGTTTTATGTGTTTCGGCGGAGGAAAAATCATGCGCACGATAGCTATAATCCCAGCGTTTAATGAATCACAAAATATAGTTGCTACAGTAAGGTCGGTGTTAGAAAAACAGATTGACGTTATTGTTATCAATGATGCATCTACGGACGAAACCGAAGCTGTTTGCAGACAAAACAGAATCCCATTTTTATCCTTGTGCAATAATCTTGGCATTGGCGGGGCAGTGCAATGCGGATACAAGTACGCCTTGGCACATGGATATGACATTGCTTTTCAATTTGACGGTGATGGACAACACGATATAACCAGTTTTAACGCTCTTGTTGAGCCTATTCTTTTGGGGCAAGCCGACTTTGTTATCGGTTCTCGGTTTTTAGGACATTCGGATTTTTTGTCTACTAAACTACGCAGAATAGGAATCCGTTGGCTGTCCTTTATGATACGGCTTTTATCAGGAAAAAAAGTATCCGACCCTACATCAGGCTATCGTGTTGCCAACGCAAAGATAATCAAATATTTTGCAGAGCATTACCCTGTAGATTTCCCGGAACCTGAATCGACAATGTGGTTACTAAAAAGAGGGGTTCGGGTTGCAGAGAGACCAGCTTCCATGTTTGCACGCAAACACGGTAAAAGCTCAATTCGCATATTCGATAGCGTTTACTATATTATCAAGGTAAGCCTTGCCTTACTAATAACCAAGGGGTGAACCCATGCCAACTATTCAATCTGTTTTAGTAATTTTGCTTTCAATTGCGTTTACTGCATACATTTTATATGCAACACGCCTAACTCGCTTGGATATGCGATATGCTATTACATGGCTTATTGTTGCTGCAGGCGCGATTTTTATTGCCATTTTTCCTAATGCAATTATATGGATTTCGTATATTTTTCAATTTGAAGCTACGACGAATTTATTGTTTATAATTGCAATTGTTGTTTTGGCGGTTATAGTCTTTCGCCTAACGGTAACATTATCAAAATTGGAAAAGCGAATTGTAAAATTAACACAAACACTTGCTTTATTAAGCGGCGCGCAAAGTGAAGCTTCCGCTGATGAATGCCATTTGGATAAAGATAAAGAGATTTGATAGTGCCTGTAGGTCGCCATTCCAGTGGCGGGTAACGACCACTTGGCTTTAACAATAAAATGACCGCGGAACCGTGAAAGTGCCGACCAAGACACCTTCTCTAAGCTCTTCCGGTGTGCTTTATCCTTAGACTATGCTCTCTCTATTGCCCGTGTCAATTGATTTTCGTATGCGGTTGCCCTGACGAAAAACACAAAAAAAGCACGAAAAAGTCTGACTAGCCGATGATACATCAAGCTTGCAGACTACTTTTCGTGCTTTTCGTGTTTTTCGTGGTTATTTCTTTAAACCACTCGTTTCACTATACTTCTTCCAACATAATATCCGCACCAACCTCAGCCAGCGCCATCTCAATACCCTCATAACCCCGCTCTACATACTGGGCACCCTGTACAACAGTCTCGCCTTCAGCAGCAAGGCCCGCAAGCACCAATGCCGCCCCACAGCGCAAGTCCTTGGCTTCAACCACGGCCCCATGCAAAGCCGCCTTGCCCTCTATCTCAAAAACCGTAATCTCCTTTTTAGGGTCAGCACATAGCTCTATCTGACGGGACTGGATATCTGCCCCCATAAGCCTAAGCCCCACTGCATGGGCATGACGATTATCAAATATCCTTTCCTTTACTATGCTACGCCCCTGGGCAAAAGACAGTGCCGCCACAAGCTGGGCTTGCATATCCGTTGGGAAACCGGGGTATTCCGCAGTTTCCAGATAAGGCAGAGCCTTAAGCCTCTCGGGGCCTTTGAGAGTAATGCTATCTGTCCCATGGCTGATTTTACAGCCCATTTCTGCCAGCTTTGCCGTAATGACGGCTATATCTTGAGGGCATACATCCACTAGACTAATCTCCCCAACCGTCATAGCCGCCGCCGTCAGGTATGTGCCGGCTACAATGCGGTCGGGCATTACCTTATGGGTCACATTTGTCAGCTTTTTGACCCCTTCAATGATAATCTGGCCGGTTCCAGCCCCCCGGATATCCGCGCCCATTCCCCTTAAAAATTTTGCAAGGTCTACCACTTCCGGCTCTCTTGCCGCATTTGAAATAATAGTTTGACCCTTGGCCAGCGCAGCCGCCAGTATCAGATTCTCTGTAGCACCAACACTGGCAGTAGGAAGCCGTATATCCGCCCCATGCAAAGGCCCTTTGCAGTACATAATTTTCTTATCCGAATCAATAGTAGCCCCCATGGCCTTAAGGCCATCCAGATGGTACCCAATAGACCGCTCCCCAAGGTCGCATCCCCCAGGGTGGGCAATGTTCACTTGGCCGCATAGCCCCAGCATTGCCCCCATAAACAAAATAGAAGAGCGCATCTGGCCCACCCATTTTTCCGGTATATTAATCTCGTTTATACCCGAAGCATCTACATAAAGTGTATTTTCTGTAAATTTTACCCGGCAGCCGATATGTTTTAAAATATCAATTGATAAAAATGTATCGGCAATACGGGGGCAATTGTGGATTTCGCTTTCCCCTTTGTTAAGGCACACGGCGGCAAGAATAGGCAGGACGGCGTTTTTGGCGCCGCCCACCTTAAGTTGCCCCCCTATCCGGTTACGGCCACGGATACGGTATTGACGCATAGCCCATCTCCCCATTCAAGGCATGTCATTTTCTATAGTATGGAAAATAGATGGAAAAGTTTACAGTTGCTGTCCCATATGTTAGAATCCCATATGTGGGGCCAAAACGGCCCCCTATCCTTGGGCCTAAAAAAGGCTCCATAGTCCAAAAGGAGGTGTAAGCATGAACAAGTACGAACTAGGCGTAGTAGTAAGAGCCGATTTGGAAGAAGAAACCTTCCAAGCAGAGATGACCAGAGTAAAGGGTCTAATAGAGCGCTTTGAAGGCACCATAGACAAGGTAGATGAATGGGGCCGCAGAAAGCTGGCCTATCCCATCAAAAAGCTGACAGAAGGGGTATATACCTTTATAACCTTCAGCTCCCCAGCCGGCGCCCCACGGGAAATCGAAGACCGTCTTAGACTAATGGAAAACGTATTGCGTTTTCTAGTAATCCGCAAAGACGAGCTAGAGGTACCCCCAGCCCAGGCAGCCCCAGTAGCCCCTGAGCCAATAGAAGAACCGGCCCAAGCTGCAACAGAAACCCCAGAGCCAGAAGAACCGCCAGTGGCAGAAGCGGAAGCTACAGAAGAATCACCAACAGAAGAACCCGCAGCTACAGAGGAGTAAACTCACCGCCCAAAGCGCAATACTACAACCATAGCGGATGGCTCATCGCGCAAAGCGCGATGCCCGCAGCGCAGCGAGGAAGCGAGGACGGGCTTTGCCCGCCACAGCGGCGGGGGTTTGGGGGCAGCGCCCCCATTTAAATGGAGGCTAGTTTATGAATAAAGTCATATTGTTGGGAAACCTGACCAAGGACCCAGATATACGCTATTCCCAAGGTTCAGAGCCTATGTGTGTAGCACGCTATACCTTAGCCGTGCAAAAGCGCTTTAAAAGAGAAGGCGAAGCTGACGCAGACTTTATTCCCTGCGTATCCTTTGGCAAGAGTGGCGAGTTTGTGGAACGATATCTTAAAAAGGGCAAAAAAGTGGCCGTGTGCGGCCGCATACAAGTAAGGGATTACACAGACAACAGCGGCCAGCGCAAGTGGATGACAGAGGTAGTTGTAGACGAAGTAACCTTTGCCGAAAGCAAAGCAGCCTCCGATGCCAGAATGGGCCAAGGTGGAGGCCAAGCCGATACCTACGGCGCGCCACCCCAAGGCAACCAGCAATTTGGTGCCCCATCTCATGAGCCAATGGACGGGTTTCAACCCCTAAACGATGCCCTAATACAAAGTATCGATGATGATGATTTACCGTTTTAAGGAAGGGAGTGAATATGCATGATTCAAAAAAGACGCGGACGGCGCGGTAAAAAGCGCGTTTGTAATTTCTGTGTAGACAAGATAAACTCCATTGACTATAAAGAATTTGGAAAACTGCGTAAGTTTGTATCAGAGCGAGGCAAGATTTTGCCAAGGCGTGTAACCGGAAACTGCGCAAAGCATCAGCGGGCAATGACCCTCAACGTAAAACGCGCCAGGCATATGGCCTTGATGGCCTTTACCGCTGAGTAAAGCAGTATCACAAAATCAAAACCATAATACAAAGCAAGAACGCTCAAAATAGCTGATATTCTGGGCGTTCTTGCGTTAATGGGCGCTTATTTATCCTCACTTGGTCAATTTGGTGAAAAAATCATGAAAAATAGCGTCGCGGTTCAAATGATACGCAACCTTCATAAAGTGGCGTGACGAATCGTGGGTATACCCTTGGTCGTAGCTTGGTATGGGTGCGGGGACTAGCATGTCTTTCACGAAGTTTTCGCCAAGAAGCCACGCTACCACAGATATGTCCCAAATGACTCTGCTCCAAGTGGCGTTTCCGCCATCTTCTATTGCTACGCGGCAGCTTAGGTCGTAAAGGTAGTCACCAAGTGTAGACTTTCCTTTAACATGTGTGCGCAGTTCCGGCTCGGTGGTGGAAAGGTGAGAAGCTACGCCCCAGCAGGGAACTTGCACTACAGGTGCGCCGCTTCCAAAAACAACCCGCCCTGCGGCTACGTCCTGGGACATGTTAAACTCACTCCAAGGTGCGGGCCAATGGTGGGCATGTCCGCCAAGAAATACGATTACTATGCGATTACAAATTTCGGGGTTTAGTAAAATTGCAGATGCTACGTTTGTAATCGCGCCTATTGCTAATACATATAGTGGGTTTTCGGGGGAGTGTTGCATCGCCCGGGTGATTAAGTCCCGGGCGGCCTCCGATTCTACAGGGGTTTCTTCTGTTGGCAGGTAAGATGTACTGCCTTTGTACGCGGGGACTTCTTTGCGGTTCATTATACTTAATATGTTTTGGATTTCATCAAAGCTTTTTTCCATACCTTCTGCGGGGGTGGCGGCACGGGTATTGCTAAATGGCGCGGCGTACACCGCCTGCGGGCAAATCCGCTCTGTGGACAAAAGAAAATATGCCAGTGCAAACTGGTCGTCTATCTCGTTGAATGTGTCGGTGTCTAGGACTGCGTTTATTTTAGTGGTTGGGCGTTGCAATTGATTAATTTGAAATGTCATAGTTTAATTCATGCCTCCTTCGTCGGCGGAACAAATAGGTTGGTATGAAAATCCGCTTCGCGGATGTTTCACACTTGCCTCCCAGAATATGTTATATATTTGTAAAGGCGGCGATTTCCATATTGGACTCCGCCGCCTTTCTAGTTACGATTGTGTGATTATACAGCTTCTTCTTTATTCTACAACAAAATCTTGAAAATTGGTACTGTTAAGAAGTTTTCAGTTCTTATCGTGACAGTCCTTTTTTTAATACCTATTTCAAGATATTATTCATAACGCGAAACTCATTTACAACGTCATGTTGCGGGCATATATTAGATAGCGCATGAAATGTAGAAATACGCAAAAGTCGGCAGGCTTCACGCCGCTTTAGAAAAAGGAGCAAAACATGCAAGATAAACCTGGTGACAATGACCAAAATAATTTTGATTCCACCCCAAGGCCCCCGGAGCCGCCATTTGAGCCACCCTTTCCTCATGACAATATGGACTTCGACGACCCAGATACCTCAGACTCTAGCCCAACGCCACCCTCACCCCATGAAGAGGATTCCGAAGCTGGTAGCCGCCCTACCCCACCAATATATAGCAGCCCGCGACCCGCAAGGCGGCCTACTCCATATACAACCGGCAACCGTCGCCGCCCAGGGGAAGCCACAAAGCGCCGCCCCCATCCCCAAGACGACTCATTCGATGGCCCCTCTCAAGAGGAATACCCCCGTCGCCGTCCTGGAGACACAAGCAGGCCCTCCCGCCCATCAGATGAATACCCTCTTCGCAGAAGGCCCCTGGAAGACGATATAGACGATACCCCACCACATAGCCGCCGAAGAGAAGACAGAACAGACGCACCACCAAGCTACCGCCACGAAGACAGAGCAGACACACCGCCAGGCCGCCGTCAAGACGGCCGCCGCCCTCGTCGCCGTGCACGCCGCAGGACTCAATTATCCGCGCTATATATCTTTATAATAGTAGCGGTAGTAGGCATAAGCCTAACCGCCTTTGCAATGGCTTTTCCAAGGATGTTTGACCCAGACCGGGAGGCAGCGGTAGCCGCTACCCCATCACCTAGCCCAACCCCAACTCCGCTACCTATAAACACCCGCAATATGACAGGCCATATCACCAATATCAACGCACAAACTATAATAATGCTAGACATAACCGCCAACCGCTCCATGACCTTCGAATTTACAGAAACAACTACCCTCAACAACCGCTTCGGCCAGGCAATGCCCTTCGAAGACCTATCCGTTGGCAAGCTTATGGACATAGCCTTCGACCCAGACACAAACGAGCTATTTAGCCTTCGGCAAACCGTAACCCGGGACGTAGTCCCTGCGGATATGCGCTTTGATATGGAATATTCCACTATCACAGTAGGCAACGACACCTTCAATTTTAGTGACCAAACCTTAGTTCTGCGCCGAGGCGTTCCCTTCGAAATAGGCGATATCACTCCAGAGGATATGGTGACACTTGTCACCCTCAGCAACTTTGTTTGGACTATAGATGTGGAATCTGCCCGTGGGTTCCTCAGGTTTACAAACTATGAATCCATTGTAGAGGGCAGAGTTATCATGAACCCGGTTGGCCCAGGCATTCACCGCTTTGCAAATATCGAAGACACCATTACCTTACCAGAGGGCACATATGTCGTAACAGTAGAGGGCCGCAATATCGAGTCTTATGTAACAGAAGTCACCATTTACTACGGCCAAACCACCGTCATAGACCTAGAAGATGTAGACCTAGGTGCCGCTGTGCTAGAGCTAACCGTAACCCCCTCTGGCTCCAGAGTCTTTATCAATGGGGAGCTTACCTCTGTCCACTCTGCCCTAGAATTTGAGTTTGGCGAGAATGTCTCCATACGGGTAGAGCGGGACGGCTTCTATACCCAGCAACGCACGGTAGAAATGGACCAAGCCGTTGTAAGCATAAACATCACCCTAGTAGAAGAAACCCCCGAGCCGGAAACCGCCCTCCTATCCGTTTCCACTACCCCCTCCGGGGCACAAATCTGGATTAACCAGCAATTTATCGGTTTCTCCCCCATATTGACAGAGCTTGAGCCAGGAGGCTACACCATTCTAGCCACCGTTACAGGCTTCTATGACTATGAAATCTTTATAGATGTGCTACCCGGAGACAATAACAGAACCCTTAACATGATACAGGTGACAGAACAACCACCCCAGGAGTATGAACCCAACCCGCCACCAGAGGAAGAGCCCCCATGGATTCCTGACCCATACCAAGAAGGAGAAATATCCACCTACCCAGAATACGACCCATACGGAGGGGAAGAATAGCATGGACAGCTCTATGCTATGGGCAAGCCTACCCCACAAGCCAGGGGTATATATCATGCGGGACGAAAAAGGCGGCATAATTTATGTAGGTAAGGCCATCGACCTATACAAACGGGTACGCAGCTATTTCTCAAGCTCTGCAGAGCCAAAGGCCAAAATCCTGGCAAGCAATATCCGGGCAATAGATTATGTTGTCACCGACAATGAAATCGAAGCCTTTGTACTGGAAAACAACCTAATAAAACAGCATATGCCCAAGTACAATATCCGGCTAAAGGACGACAAGGCCTACCCCTATATAAGAATAACCGTACACGAGCGCCTGCCAAGGGTAATGTTTGCCCGCAAACGAGGCAAAGATAAAGCCAGATATTACGGCCCCTATGTAGACACTACCCGCATGAAAGAAATTTTAACCTTAGTTCACAGGCTATGGCCCTTACGGCGCTGTAGCAAGCGCTTCCCCCAGGATTTTAATAAAGACCGCCCCTGCCTAAACCACCATATAGGCCAGTGCAAGGCCCCCTGCAACAAGCTGCTATCAGAGGAAGCCTACAATGGATATGTAGCAGAAGCCGAACGGTTTATCCGAGGCAAAACCGCCCCAGTACTAGACAGGCTAACAGCAGAGATGAACGCCGCCGCCGAGGCCATGGAGTTTGAACGGGCAGCCGATATACGAGACACAATAAACGCCCTACACCTGTTAAACGAAAAGCAAAAAGTAGAAGCCCAAGGGGAAGACCAAGACGTGCTGGCCTTAGCCCGCAACGAGGAGAAAAACGAAGCCCTGGTACAGGTTTTCTTTGTACGGGAAGGCAAGCTATCTGGCAACGAACGGTTTATGATGACCTTAACAAAAATCGAAGGGAAGCCAGAAGCAGAAGATGATGCCAATATCTTAGCCGCCTTCATAAAGCAGTTCTACAGCGAGGCGGCAATAATCCCAAAGGAGCTGCTACTAGCCCAACCCCCAGCAGAAAAAAAGCTAATAGAAGAATGGCTATCAACCCTATCAAAGCGCCAAGTATCCATAACAATACCCCAGCGGGGCCAAAAGAAAGACTTAGTAAAACTAGCTCAAACCAACGCGGAGCTAGTCATAGCCCAGTCTGTAGCAACAATAAAAAAAGAAGCCCAGCGCAACAGCAAAGCCCTGGAAGAAATCTCAGAGGCCATAGGCCTACCCGGCCCCCTTACCAGAATCGAAGCCTACGATATCTCCAATATCCAAGGCTATGAGTCTGTTGGCTCTATGATAGTATTCGAAAACGGCAAAGCCAAAAACAGCGACTACCGGAAGTTTAAGCTAAAAGCCGTAATAGGCCCAGACGACTACGCCGGTATGGAGGAAATAATAACCCGCAGACTGGCTCGCTACCAAGCAGAACACACGGCCTTTGCCAAGCTGCCAGACATAATTTTCGTAGACGGAGGCAAGGGGCAGATAACCTCAGCCAAAAAAGCACTAGCCTCAGTAGGCATGGAGTTGCCTGTATGCGGCATGGTCAAAGACGACCGCCACCGCACAAGAGGCCTACTTTACGAAGGCAAGGAAGCCCCCCTACCCCGCACCTCCGAAGGTTTTAAGCTAATAACCAGGATACAAGACGAGGTTCACCGCTTTGCACTGGAATACCACCGTAAGCTAAGGGCAGATACTCAAGTACGGTCGGTTCTGGACGATATCCCAGGGATAGGCCCAACCCGCCGCAAGGCATTGCTGCGGCATTTTAAAAGTATAGAAGCCATAATTGAAGCCGATATGGAAGCCTTACTACAAGCCCCCGCAATGAATAAAGCCAGTGCTGAGGCGGTATATAACTACTTCAAGGAGAGTGAGCAATGAGCGGACTAGAAGCCAGCGGAGCCTTCAACAAACCCGGTAGCGGGTACTCCATTCCACTTAAAAACGTAATAGAAGAGTTTAATCTTAAGCTGATGACCCCCAATGTAGATATAGGCTCCAAGATTTTAACCCAAGTCAATATCAACCGCCCAGCGTTGCAGCTAGCAGGGTTCTTCGATTACTTTGACGCAAACCGCCTGCAAATCATAGGGATGGTAGAGCACACCTATCTGCAAAAGCTAGACAAAGCCTACCGGCAAGAAAACCTCCGCCGCATCTTCCAATATCCAATCCCGGCAATAGTAGTAAGCCGCAAGCTAGGCCTCTTCCCAGAAATGCTGGACTATGCCGAGGAATACGATGTGCCAATACTAACCACCAGGGCCACCACCACAGACTTTATTGCAGAGGTCATAAGCTGGATGAAGGTTCAACTGGCCCCAAGGATAACCATGCACGGCTGCCTGCTAGATATTTATGGCGTTGGTACCCTAATAATAGGGGAAAGCGGCGTAGGCAAAAGCGAAACAGCCTTAGAGCTAATAAAACGGGGCCATCGCTTCATAGCCGACGACGCGGTAGAGGTACGCCGGGTATCCCAAGAAACTTTAGTAGGAAGCTGCCCTGCCAACATCCGTTATTTCTTAGAGCTAAGGGGCATAGGTATTATTGATATAATGAAAATGTTTGGGGTACAGTCCATAAAGCCCACCCAGGCCATAGACCTAATAATAAACCTAGAGCTATGGGACCAAACCCGGACATACGACCGCCTAGGCCAAGTAGAGGAATACACAGAGATTTTAGGCAATAGTGTAAGCAGCCACTCCATACCCATACGCCCAGGCCGCAGCCTTGCCATTATTTGCGAATCTGCCGCAATAAACCACAGGCAAAAGAAAATGGGCTACAACGCCGCAGATGCACTAACAGAGCGGGTTATGAATAACCTAAACAACAGCGTTGAACAGGGGCACTGATGCAATTTGATACTGTTTTGTCCGCAACATCCGATTATAAATTCGCCATTTACCTACAAAATCAATTCCCAGGGAGAACAAAATGTCAGCCTACAACACAATCTACCCTCTACTACCTGAGGGCCTGGTACTAGCAGATGAACTTATGTCCCGCCACACATCCTTCAAAATAGGCGGCCCGGCAGAGGTATATGTTACCCCAAAAAACACCCACCAACTGGCAACAGTATGGCAAGCCTGCCAAAAAGCAGGTTATCCCGTAACAGTGCTAGGCGGCGGCTGTAATGTACTGGTATCCGACCAAGGGATAAAAGGCGTAGTAATAGCCACAGGCCAAATGAACGAAATCAAAACCCAAGGCACACGCATAGTGGCCGGAAGCGGCACAAGCCTAAGCAAGCTGGCAGAAGCCGCCTACAAAGCTGGCCTTAGCGGCCTAGAGTTTGCCTCAGGCATACCCGGCACAGTAGGCGGTGCTATATACATGAACGCCGGGGCCTACGAGTACGAGATAAAAGACATATGCGAAGCTGTAACAGTGCTGCTGCCATGTGGGGAAGTAAAAACCTACAAAAAAGAAGCCCTAGCCCTAAGCTACAGAACAAGCCGCTTCCAAAATGAAACCGCAATAATAACAGAAGGGGAGTTTAACCTAACCCCAAAACCCTCAGAAGAGATACGAGCCAAGATGATAGGCCTAAACACCCGCCGCCGTAGCACCCAACCCCTAGGAGACCCAAGTGCCGGCAGCACCTTCAAGCGCCCACCCATAAAAGACAAATACGCCGCAAGGCTAATAGACGAAGCTGGCCTAAAAGGCTTCACCATTGGCGGTGCCCAAGTATCGGAGAAACACGCAGGCTTTGTAATAAACACAGGCAACGCCACCGCAGCAGATGTACTGGCGCTGATGGAAGCTGTAAAAGAAAAGGTATATGCATCATCAGGCATAATGTTAGAACCAGAAGTACAAATGCTGGGGTTCTCAATATAAAATATTATCACAAAATCGGAGGAGTCATGCACATAGTAATAGTCACCGGAATGTCCGGGGCAGGCAAAACCACAGTACTAAAAATCTTAGAAAACGCAGGCTATCACTGTGTAGACAATCTGCCCCCTGCCCTTATAGGCAGCTTTGCGGAGCTATGCCTAAAGCCCGACACTGGCATTACAGAGGTAGCCCTAGGCATAGATATCCGAGGGGGTACTATGTTTGCGGATTTCTTTGCAGGCCTTTCAGACTTAAACAAGCTGGGCCTAGCTTACTCAATACTCTTCCTAGATGCCGCCAACGATGTGCTAATAAACCGCTACAAGGAAACCCGCCACATGCACCCTCTGGCCAAAGACGGCCTAGTAAGCGTAGCCATAGTCAAGGAAAGGGCACAATTAGAAGAAGTGCGAACCAAGGCCTCCTTTATAATAGATACCAGCTTCCTACTGCCAAGGCAGCTAAAAATTAAAGTCCACGACCTTTTCTCCGAAAACGCGGCATTTAACCGCTTTCAAATAAATATCATCTCCTTTGGCTTCAAAAACGGCATTCCAAGCGAGGCAGACTTGGTTTTCGATGTACGCTTCCTCCCAAACCCCTTCTATGACCCGACCCTAAAGCCCCAATCGGGCCTAGACCCAGATGTACGCAATTTTGTAATGCATCACGAGATAAGTGCCCGCTTCATGGAAAGCCTATTAAACATGCTACACATGCTAATCCCCCACTATATAAGCGAAGGGAAAAACCAGCTAATAGTAGCAATAGGCTGCACAGGCGGCCGGCACCGGTCGGTAGCCCTAGCCTGCGACCTACACCGCTCCCTTTCCCAGCGGGAACAGGCGGCAGATGTGGTTCATCGGGATATTGAGAGAGAGGGGTAATTTTGTCTTTTTCTTCCGAAGTGCGACGGGAAGTTGCTGGTATCGCTAGCGGCTCTAGCCGTCGGGTATATGTACGTTCGTGCTTTCTTGAAGGGGGTACCATTACAAACCCTGTAAAGGCCTATCACTTGGCGTTTACTTTGCCTGGCCCTAAGGCAAGTAAGCTGGAAGGTATTCTTACAAATTTCGGACTTCATCCAAAAACACTGGTCAAAAACGGTCATACTATAGTATATTTAAAAGAAGCAGAGGAAATTTCTGATGTACTCAAGATTATGGGTGCCAATAAATCTTTGCTAGCCTTCGAAGGCAAGCGGGTGGAAAAAGACCTGCGCAACAACTTAAACAGGCAAGTAAACTTCGAAGCCGCCAATTTAAACAAAACCGTAACCGCCGCCCAAAGCCAAATAGATGCGATACAGTTTATAGCCAGGGAAGAGGGGCTTGGCAGCCTTTCAAAGCCCCTGCAAGATGTGGCACGGCTAAGGCAAGTACACGACACGGCAAGCCTTACAGAGATTGGCGCAATGCTGACCCCACCAATAGGAAAATCAGGCGTAAACCATCGCCTACGCAAAATTGTGGAAATAGCAGAGGAAATGAAACGCTTTAAATAAATAATAGGAAGCAGGAGATGAAAATGTTCGAACGTTCAGTCAAAGTCAATTCCTTCTTAGAGCCGTCGGCAGTAGCCCTCTTGGTTCAAACCGCCAGCAAATTCAAAAGCCGCATATCCTTGGTAGTGGAAGAAAAAACCGCCAACGCCAAAAGCATCATGGGCATTATTTCTTTAAACATGCAAGAAGGCCAGCTACTGACCATAGTAGCCGAAGGGGAAGACGCAAACGAGTCAGGCTCAGCCCTGGAGCGTTTTTTTGAAGGGTGAACACAAATGACCTATACAATTTTCACCAACAACCCCGTACTAGCGGAGTTTATTAAGCAGCAGCCAGAAATGGAAAGCCACGAAGTAAAGCTAATGAGCACTCCAGCAATGGATGTACTTCTTGCGGTAAAGAGTGCCATCCGCCAAGGTGCCGCCACGGTATCAAACCCCATGGCAGGGGTACGCATGACCCCACCCCGGCTTGTTAAGGCACAGAGCCGCGAAAAGCCAGCAGGCCCCATTGGCATAGAAAAACCCGCCACCGGCAAGCCGGTAGCTGTCAACCCCTATGTAAGCATTGCTGTCACCACCAAGCAGGAAGCGGTAGATTTCAAATCAATAAAGGCCGTAGACGAAGCCATAGAGCTATACCGCAAAAATGCCCGCCTACGCTTTATAGGCCACAGCGACGAAGCCATCAAAAGCTTCCAGATAGCGGATATGGAAATGCTAGCCTCTGTTTTGTCTGCATTATAAACCCATAGCTACTAAATACCGCCTGGTGAAAGCCATGGCGGTTTTTTATATGACATGCTGTTGTCTAGTTAGGCGTGTATTATTGCAATAAAACTACCAAGGAGACGTGAAAATGACCAACCAAACCAGATGCCCATGGGTGCCAGATATCCCCATATACCAAGACTACCACGACAAGGAATGGGGCCGCCCTGTTCACAACGACAACAAGTTATTTGAAATGCTAATACTGGAAGGTATGCAAGCCGGCCTTACCTGGCTAACTGTACTTAGAAAGCGAGAAGCCTTTAGAGAGGCCTTTGACCACTTTGACCCCAAAAAAATTGCCCTCTATGACGAAGGCAAAATTGAAGAGCTAATGCAAAACGAGGGCATTATCCGTAACCGCCTAAAGATTAAAGCCGCAATAACCAACGCAAAGGCTTTTCTTGAGGTTGTGAAGCAACACGGTAGCTTTGAAAAGTTTATCTGGGGGTATGTAGACTTTACGCCTATTGTAAATAACCCGGTAACAATGGAAGATATCCCAGCAACTACCCCCCTTTCCGACCAGATTAGTAGGGATTTAAAGAAGCTGGGGTTTAAGTTTGTTGGGTCAACTATTATTTATGCCTTTATGCAAGCTACCGGTATGGTAAATGACCATTTTGTAGAGTGTTTTGTATACTCAGATGCTCTCCACGCTTAAGTATTATTTTAGCAATCCCATCCCTGCGGGCACCATCAATATCTGGCGACTGCATGAAAATATCGGCTACTATCTGCTCAATTCCCCTTAGCGCACTCGCGTCAAACCATGTTAAATCATCCACAAGCTTTAACTGCTGCTCGTGAGTCGTGTAAAATGGCTTGCTTTCTATTTTCGCGCCAACCCGGGCAGAGTTGTACCACAGCGATGTCCCGCTATCATAGATAGGGGCAACTCCCAACCACTCTAAGGTTTCGGCATTGCGTATAAACCCAAAGTTATTATAATGCCTGTCCTCATTGGCAATTATATAGTCAATTGTAAGCATCTGGTTTAAAGCCGTTCTTACATCAGGGATACCCAAATTTTCACAACATCGCAATAAATGTGTAAAATGAGAATCTTGGTTGACTTTTTTATATGTCTCTCTAACACGCCAAGCCGGTACAAGCTCTGTTGAAGGGGTTATGAAATTTTCGCATAGACTATAGGGCTTTTGATTATCATATGTTAGGGTGTACTTTATATGGGGTATGCCAAGCCTTTCCATGACCCAGCTTGCTATTACCTCATTGTAAGGCTCTTGCTGGTATACCCCACTTCCGCCCTTCATTAGGTATCGCTTGCCATCTGCGATAATCCACTTTTTTTTCAACCATCCATCTGATGTATTATCTGGTGAAAATAGGTTTGCTCTTGATGGGTCAATGTCCTTTCCAAATAAAATCTCGCCGGTGTCTTTGGAAAAATCATTTGTAAAGAAATTCACCCTTTCCCATTTAATATCAGAGTCCTTTGGGCAAACCCAGTACTGGTCAGAAAGGCTTAACCCTAGGCATTTTTCTATCAAAAGGGTGGGAGAGCTTATTTCCATCATAGCCAACGCACTTTGCAGCCCATCACGGCTTGCTGGGATAGAGCGGCCAAGCCACCAGTCGTTTAGGCCCTTGCGGTCTATTCCTGAGCCAAAGACCTTAACCCCTACTGGAAGATGCCGGTCATCATAGACTTTTGCCAGCTTTGCAATAAAGCCCGTTTCGTCTATGGCCATACCCACAACTGGGGTATTTTTGTGCATTAGTGTATATTCCATTACAAGCACTCCTATAACGCCTGGGCTTGGTGGTATTTTAATTAGTAATCACTACTACGCCGTGGCTTACTATTATTAACAATAAACCCAAACAGCGCACCACATATGCCGCCAACAATATGGCTTAAGTAAGCGATATTGTCATCCATAGTAGCAGCCGAGATTACCTCCCGGCCCAGGTAGATAATTACCGCCAAAATCAAGGTTAGGGGGATACGTCCTTTTTGGATATTGGTAAAGGAGCTTAGCAAAATCAGCATAAACACAATGCCACTAGCACCTAGCTTGGCATAGGGCGAAACCAACACCCACAGCAGCCCCGTCACAAAGGCCGTTATCACCATTATGATTATTATCATCTTTGGGCCGTATTTTTCCTCAAGCATGGGGCCTACCAGCAGTATAATAATAAAGTTGTTAAGATAATGGGTCATATTGGCGTGGCCTACTGCGTGGGTAAAGAGGCGTAGGTACATAAGAGGGTCTGTTAGTGGGGCCCGGTATACCATAAACAGCAGGCGGTCAGAGGCTCCGTCTGTTAGGTGTGCCAAGCCTAGGGCTGCCGCCGATATTAAGGCAAATGTTAGGGTGACAGGGGCGTTGTATTGTATGCGTTTAAATGGGTTCATTGGTGCCTCCTAATGCCCCGTAGGGCGCTTTTACCAGAAGTATCAAAACTGAATTTTTGCATTACTCTCCAATGGCTTTCCTCGCCATGGCCGCAAACCGGCAAAGCAAGTCATCAATAGCGAAGACCGGAGCATCATAGAAGTATGACAGAACCTTATTATTAAAAGGCCTTGTCCAGTGGCTTGGAATGCCGTCACGCCCCAATATAGCCCCGGCAATACTACCGGTTGTTGCGGCAGTACAGTCGTTATCCATACCCATGGCAACGGTTTCGCTGATGGCTTTGGTAAAATCCCCATTGCCAATCATCAGGCCAAAGATGGTCAGGCAGGCGTTGTTATTGGTATGGACAGGGGACATTCCTACAAAGCGCTCTTCTACTGCGGCGCGAGCGGCTTTGTAGTCGTGGATGCTTTTACCTGCTTCAAAAGCCCATATTACATCCTGGGCCAGGTCGCAGTCCTTTGGAATCTCTGTTAACCCTATCTTGAGGGCATCAATGGCATTATCAAGGGCAAAAGCCGCTGCTATGGTTGCCGCAAAAAACATTTCGCCGTATATGCCGTTTTGCCTGTGGCTTAGATAAGCATCGTTGTACGCCATCCTTGCGGCCGCCTCTGGGTAGCCTGGTGCCATATAGCCAAAGGCGTCGGCGCGGATATCGGCTCCAATCCAGTGGATAAAGGGGTTATCGGCTTCTGCGGCTTTATCTGCTGGGATTCCGGCTTTTAATGCCTTAAGGGCCACATCCTCGGCAGTACAGGCCATTGGTAAGTACTTTAGCCAGGCCTTTCCTACATCTTCTGTTGTAAAGTAGGTGCCATACTCTTCAGCTATCAACAGGCCTAAAAGCGTGTAGACAATGTCGTCATCAACGGGCACACCATCCATTCCCCTTCGAGTGTATTGTGAGGCTTGGCCTACCATATAACGTATATTATAGGGCTCTGGGACAGCACTCCAATAATCTACCGGTGGAAAAGTGTCTCCTATATGGGCAGCCCATTTCTCCATACGCTCAATTTCCCAAAATTCTACCGGGGCGCCTAGTACACATCCTGCCATGCGGCCTAACAGTGCCCCGGCTATACGGTCGGCGTATTTTTCTTCGTCAAAGGCCTTCCAGATACGGCGAGGGCCGTCTGGGCGCAGTGCCAGTATTTCCTGATATCCGCTGGGTTGGCGGGCTAGGTTGCTTGGCTCTGTGGGTGCATCACCCATAGCTGCAATTGCACTAGTCATTGCCGCTTCTACTTTGGCAAGGGTTGATGTTACATCGATGCCTCGCTCTGTGGCAGTTTGGGCATAGTGGGTTAGATATTCTGCTAGGTGATTAAAATTGGGAAGCTTAGGATAGGTCATATTGTTACCTCCAAATCATACATAAAAAAGGTTTGGCAAAAGTATCAAATTGGGTTTCATTCCGGCTCATTGGGGGCAAACCCGCTTATAGCAAGGCGTAAAAAGGTTCTGCAAAAGTATCAAAATAAGGTTTGACCAAAAAAACGTTTGTTTTTGCACTAATCTGCGGAATCACCCAATATCGTCATCTGTTCTTCCGGCACAAAAGCCTGTGTCAGGGGTGGCCTAAGTCCAAGATGGGTATACCCTAGCCTGGTGACAACTCTCCCCCGTGGGGTACGCTGGATAAAGCCTAGCTGTAACAAGTACGGCTCTGCCACATCCTCCAATGTACCTGCTTCTTCATCTATACTTGCAGATAGGGTGTCAAGCCCTACCGGCCCACCACCAAATTTATCTATTATCGCGTGAAGGATTTTTTTATCCACAGAGTCCAGGCCCATTGGGTCAATTTCTAGCCGGTCAAGGGAGGCTTTGGCCACTTCCTGGGTAACAACCCCATCATACCGCACTTGGGCGAAGTCTCGTACCCGCTTAAGCAGCCGGTTGGCTATGCGGGGTGTCCCCCTGGCCCGGCGGGCAATTTCCTTTGCGCCTTCCGGTGTCATGCCCACATCCAGCACCTTGGCAGAGCGGGTGACTATTGTCGCAAGCTCTTCCACTCCATATGGCTCCAAATGATGTACAACCCCAAAGCGGTCCCGAAGGGGGGCGGTCAAAAGGCCTATGCGGGTTGTTGCCCCTACCAAGGTAAACCGGGGCAAATCTAGGCGTATACTCCTGGCTCCGGGGCCTTTGCCTATTACTATATCCAGCACAAAGTCTTCCATTGCAGGGTACAGTATTTCTTCTATATTGCGGTTGAGGCGGTGGATTTCGTCTATAAATAGGAAATCCCCTTCGTTTAGGTCGTTTAATATAGCGGCCATATCGCCGGGGCGCTCTATTGCCGGGCCTGCGGTTATCCTAAGGCGGGCGTTCATTGCACCGGCTATTATCCCGGATAAGGTGGTTTTGCCCAGGCCCGGTTGGCCGTATAGCAGTACGTGGTCTAGTGTTTCTCCGCGGTTTAAGGCGGCTTGGACAAAGACCTGCATATTTTCTTTGATTTTTTCCTGGCCTATATATTCGTCAAAGTGAGCCGGGCGCAGTTTTAGCTCTATGTCCTCGTCTTCTTCTCGGTTAAAGCCTGTGGTGTTTAAGCGTCCTTCTGTCATGTGGGTTCCTCTTTTGATTTATTGATTGGATTATAGCATATTGGAAGGGTTTTCACGATTGGGGATGCAGATTTCATTATTGAAAATGTCTTGCTAGTTTCATATAATCATGTTGGCAAAAATATATGTGAAAGGATAACTCGCCTATGGACAAGGAACGAGAATCTCTAAAAATCAACTACTCACAGCTAATTCAATAAACAAAGAAGGCAGCATAAACATAGGTGATACCGAGGAAATGATGTTTGTTAAATGGCTTTCGGTAATCACCCAAAAGGAAATTACTAATAAAACAATTATCAAAGATGCCTGTAAAAGTGAGGAAATTTTTATGGCAGTATCTACCCTTGCACAACACGGAGAAGATAAGTATCTAAGAGAAGCCTATCTGCGTAGGCAGGATGAGATTTATTTTCATAATAAAACTATGTATGAGCTGAGCGAATATAAGCGTCAAGCTGAGCAAGAAAAATTTAGAGCAGAGCAAGAAAAATTTAGAGCAGAGCAAGCCGAAGCAGAAATAGAAAAACTCCGCCAGCAAATAGCCGCTCTCCAAGCCAACTAAAACGAACAACATCATTTTGCACTAACTAGCATAGCCCACCAAAACCATAGTCGCCACAAGTTGACATAACAAACCCCGTCAACTACAATTAATGTACAAGTTTATGACGCACAAATTTAATGCGCGTCCAACCCAAGTTATTCATAAAAAGGAGGAATTTGCAATGAAGAAGGTATTAAAATGTATTCTAGTAGTGGCGTTATTGTCGATGGCAGTAGCCGGTTTTGCCGCCTGTAACCGTGATAACGCAACCCCAGCAATTCAAGAGCAACCAACCCCAGAACCAGCAACACCAGAACCAACCCCAGAGCCAGTAGATGAAGTGGAAGAGCCAGATGTAGAAGAGCCAGACGTGGAAGAGGAAGAAGAACCCGACAGCGTTTTTGGCGCAATGAACCCAAGCGATATTATGGTTGCCTTGGTGGCCCACTCGCCAGATTCTATCCTGGATGACGGCTCCTTCAACGAAGGCGCATGGCAGGGTATTCAGCGTTTTCTTTCAAGCCATGGCTTGTCAATTGACTCTCATGCGGAGTTTTTCCAGCCTCATGAAGCCAGCGATGAAGCCCGTATAGACTTGATTTTGGATGCTATCAACTGGGGTGCCAACATTTTGGTTCTACCAGGCTTCCATTTTGAAACCTCTCTGTATGAGGCACAGGATTTGTTCCCAGATGCAACATTTGTACTCCTTGATGCCTCTCCAAGAAGTGGCCCCGGCCAACCTGCAAGGGTTGAGAGCAATGTAGCCGCTATCCACTATGCAGAGCATGAGGCCGGTTTCCTTGCCGGTTATTCCGTTGTTATGGAAGGCTTTACAAACTTTGGCTTTATGGGCGGTCTTCCGGTGCCTGCGGTTGTGCGCTTCGGCCATGGCTT
>Ga0123355_10002978_pt1 | contig 24070 bp, 23 predicted proteins | sample TergutEmb28metaG_3_FD_89872 | JGI IMG/M metagenome (GOLD analysis project Ga0123355, IMG submission 89872) | Embiratermes neotenicus P1 segment gut microbial communities from Petit-Saut dam, French Guiana - Emb289 P1 | ecosystem: Host-associated > Arthropoda: Insects > Digestive system > Gut ... | reverse complement strand
GCAGGGTTGATATTGCCATGACCTTGATGGGCGCCTCTCCCGTGATTTTCCTAGACGAACCAACGACAGGGCTTGATCCGCAAAGCCGCATTGCAATGTGGGAACTGATTCGTTCAATGGCAGGTAGCGGCACCACGATTTTTCTTACCACGCAATACCTGGAGGAGGCAGAGCAGTTGGCAGACCAGATAGCCATCCTGCACGAAGGGATCATCATTGCCCAGGGCTCACCAGAAGAACTAAAGCAGGACATGTACTGCGAAACAACAGAAAGCCTGCCGACCTTAGAGGACGTATTCCTCACTCTTATCGGCGAAAAATAAAGACAGCCCACATCGATGCAGATCACAGAAACATTTTAGAGAATTGAAAGGATAAATACCATGACCACAGCAACACAAACAGCCCAAACGACAGCCGGAATCCGCCCCGTAAGAGGAGTAAAGGGCAACCTGATTTCTGATACCTACACCATGTTCAAGCGCTGCATCAAGATTAATTTTAGAAATCCCGATGCCTTTGGATTAAGCATTGTTGCCCCCTTTGTGATGATGTTGCTGTTTGGCTACATCTTTGGCGGAGCAGTAACCATGGGACGCGAAAACTATATCAACTTTATAGTACCCAGTATCATGTTGATTTCTATTGCTCAGAGTACTATCTTTACCGGGATCAGCGTGAATAAAGACGTGAAAAATGGGATTATTGATCGCTACAGATCAATGCCAATCGCGCAGTCCTCTGTACTGATTGGGCATGTTGTAGCATCTGTGTTTCGCAGTGTTATTGTGGCACTTGCGGTAACAGCAGGCGCATTCATCGTAGGCTTTAGGCCAGAGGCAAGCCTTGGGCAGTGGTTAAAGATTGCCGGTCTACTTTTTTTAGTTACGGTAGCCTTTACCTGGATTGCCGTGCTGATTGGTCTGATGGTAAAAAGTGAAGAGGCGGCGTCTTCATCGCTAACAATGACTTCACTTTTACCTTATCTGAGCTCAGGTTTTGCACCTATCGAAACGCTTCCACGCGGCCTGCAAGTTTTTGCCCAACACCAACCCTTTACTCCAGTCATTGATGCCGCACGCGCACTCATGATGGGGGGAGCCGCCCAGGGCAGTGACATCACCCTTGCTGTGATTTGGTGGGTGGGCATAGCAGTGGTAGCCAGCATTGCTGCTGTAAAAATGTACAGCTTTAAGTTGGCAAAATAGTGACTGCAATGCTTGCGTCACAGTATGGCAGCGCAGCTAAGCTGCCTAGCTGAGCGGTATACCTAACGGCAAAACAGGAGAGTGTTCCCGACGATGGGCGCACTCTTCCTGCATCTTTTGCGTGTCTTCATTTATACTTGAAAAAGTAAGCACGATATGAAAAGGAGTTACCCATGGGTAAAGATGCAAGTTTTGATATAGTTTCTGAAGTCGACTATCAGGAAGTTGACAATGCCTTTCAGCAGGCCGCCAAAGAGTTAAAGCAGCGCTATGACCTGAAAGATAGCGGGGCTACACTTGAATTTGACAAGGCCAAAAAGGAATTCACCTTGACAGCACCCAGTGATTTTGTGGGCAATCAGGTTAAAGATGTTTTGAATTCGAAGCTGATTCGTCGTGACATTGATCTTAAAGCTGTGCAGTGGTCAGAGCCTGTGGCAGCGTCATTAGGCAATGTTCGCATAACAGGTCCAATTATTAGCGGCATTGATGACGTCATGATTAAAAAGCTGAACAAAGACATCAAGGCTCAGAAGTTTAAGAAGGTCAAAACAGTTATCGAGGGCGACAAAATTCGCGTCAGCAGTCCTAGCCGTGATGATTTGCAGACGGTGATTCAGTTTGTTAAGGATGCGGATTATGATATACCCCTACAGTTTGTGAACTACAGATAAGAGCACACCAGATGCTCGATCTCCGCACTGGTTTGCAATCTGAGAAATGCTCACGTAGGGATTACTACGCTGCGCTTCCTCAGCTTACAAACCAGCCGAATCTCGAACATCTGGAGCACTCCTAGTTGTGCTGCGCAGTAGAAAATTAATTACAGAATGATTATTTTTCATGAACTATCTATAGGCAATGAAGGAGCGAATCCTTGTCCTCGTTGCTTGCGTGCAGGAGGAATGAAGGATACACCATCGCCAGCTCCTGTGAATCTTGCCGAGATAACTCCCCTCATTCAGCAACTGCAAGCAGCAGGTGCGTCAGTTATGCTGCGTGGCTTTGAGCCTTTCCGTCACCCTGATGTGGTGGGAATTATACAGACCTTAGCGATTACTCACAAAGGAACACAGGTGCGCCGCATTGGCATGCGCACTGATGCAGCAGCTTTAACGAATCCGCATGACGCGCAGGGCTGTATTGACAACGGTGTGCGTGTTTTTGAAGTACCTTTTCTGCCGCAACAGATGGACGCTCTCTCCCAAGCTGCACCTTTAGAGGCGCGTCTTGCAGGCATCGCGGAGATTCAGGCAGCAGCGCAGGCTTTGGGAAAACCTATCTTTACCTGTGTAGATGTATATGTCTGCAAGCATACGGCACCCTATTTTGCAGATACCGTTCAGGCAGCATTGGGCGCAGGGGTTAATGCCATTCGGATTAGCACAGACCAAAAGTCTGGGACAGTAGATGTCGCTAGCCTTGTCGGTGGACGCTCTGTTCTTGATGCAGTGCACGCAGCAGCAACTCAAAATTCAGTGGCCTTCTTTGGGGATGGATGCGATCAGTACTTGCAAGGTGCTGCACTGTATGAGATTCAGGCAGCAGCGCATGTCTAAATCTCTGCTCACATCTAAACATAAATCCGCATTAAATCGCGCATCTAAACCCTATGCCATCGCGCTAATAGGTATTTCACAACCTGGCTATCAATGTCTTGCTAATGCTTACTTGCGGGAATCACTGCGGGCAGATACGCGTCTGTCTGACCTCGCCGTTGGCGTCCTTGAATTTGACATCAATGATAGTGCCTGGTGGATTGTGTACCAGCTGCTTTCACAGGAATATGAACTTGACCTAGTGGGCTTCTCAGTTTATTGCTGGAACGCAAAGACAGTATATGAGGCAATTCGCATTCTTGCCAAGGTACATCCGAATCTACCTATTATTTTAGGTGGGCCAGAAGTAGGCCCCCTCGCTGACGAGATCCTTGAGCGCTTTGCGTCCCAGTCCATCAGAGTAGTCCATGTCGCCCCTGGCGAAGGCGAGCGCAGCATTTGTGATGTTGTTGAGGTACTATCAAGCGAAATAGACGCAGATAAAGCTACGCGCAAACTGAGCTATTTGCCCGTCCGTGACGCTGCCCCAGAATTAGATATGCTGCCTGCGCCCTACAATCAGCAACACTTACCTCCGACCGATGGATCAGCTTATATCGAGACCTTTCGTGGTTGCCCACACCGCTGTGCTTACTGCTATGAAAGCAAGGGCATACAACGGGTGCGTAGCTTCAGCTGGGATCGTATTGCTGCTGACATAGAACTGGTTGCAACGACCCCAGGGATGCAGTCTTTCACCTTTGTAGACAGTGCCTTTAATCTGACCACAGAACGCCTGCGCAAGCTGTCAGATTTGCTGGCTCCTCATGCAGAGCGTGGTATTCGCCTGCATACTATAGAGGTCGATATTGAAAGCATTGATGATGAACAGGCGACCTTGCTTGCGCGTGCTGGAGTGGCAAGTGTTGAAGCAGGCCCGCAGACAACGGGGACGACAGCCCTTGAGTATTGTCAGCGCAGCTTCAATCGTGATGCCTATTTGCAGGGAGTTCGCGCCTGCAAATATGCGGGCATTACCGTTGCGGCCGATTTGATAGTTGGTCTTCCCGGCGACACCGTTCAGACTTGCCTTGAAAGCATGCGCTTTGTTGTGCAAGACGCCGATCCAGGAACCCTAAATGTTTCGAGCCTTCACGTGCTGCCAGGTACTCTACTTTGGGGTAAAGCGGAAGAGTTTGACCTGCAGTTTGACCTAGAGCCACCTCATACGGTGATGCAAACGGCAGACATCGACTATAAGGAATTGCGTGAACTAGAAGTGTTCGCCGGGGCACTCAGCGCGCTGTACCGCACAGGAATAGAGTAGGTGCAAGAAGCTCATCAAAAAGCAGGCGAATCAAGCCAAAGAAAAGTAACAGTAGTTACTTCAGCCTCCAATTGTAGCACTGATCTAACCCTTGCGCGGCAGCGAATTTGTTACCTAAAATAGCTTAGGAATTGATGGACTAAACCTTCTTTTGAGGGTAAAATGAGGGTGTTCATAAGTGCCCACTGTTTCGAGGTCGAATAAAACGGTCGAACCAACACTTACGAATTCGGGAGTCCTAATTCATCCCGGGAAGGACAGATATCCTCGCATCGCTAGTACAAAACAATGCGATCTTGTGGAGAGTGGAAATCCCGGTGCGGACACCCACCTGCTATTGCAGGTTCACCATCGCGACCTCGAAACAGTGGGCACTTTGCTGTGTCAGCTCCCTAGTACTTGCGATAAAATAGTCGTCTAAGACTAAGGACAGGCTGAAGTATAAGTCTGTCCATAAGCAACCATGCATAGGAGTGTGTCCTTTAACCGTGGCAGAATTTGTCCATACTATCCCTAGTGGTTCTCGTGTCGTTGTCGTGCTGTCTACCGGTCCTCTTGATAAAGAGTTCCGCGCCCAGATGGAGGCTGACGATATTCACATGCCTGACGTCATGGGCAAAAGCCAGGGCGTTGCCTTAGAGGAACTTGCAGAAATAGGCTTCAAGCCGCGCGTCATCTATGACTATAATGACAGCATCACTAAAGGTGCCGTCATGGACCAGCATCCAGCAGCGGGACTTCTCGCTTCGCCAAAACTTGAATCGCTACTTCTTGTGTCTAGCGGTCCTTCCATTAATGAGCGCGTTCAAGTCAACCTGCCCAATGTCATTGGCATGGATGAGGCAGAAGCAACAGCTAAGCTAAAAGACGCAGGACTCTCTCCGCAAATTGTGCGCTACAAAAGCTCATCGGTTGAAAAGGGCAAGGTTTCTGCACAAATTCCTGACTACGAATCGCTTGTTGCTCAGCCAGAGGTCAAGTCAAAGGTTGCTTGGGTCATTATTGCGGTCATCATTGCTGCCCTGCTTGCCTTAGGCTATTTTGTTGGCGGACGTATGAACATCACCCCGCCACCACCTGTCGAGCAGCTTGTTTCCCAGGTGACTGTGCCTAACCTTATTGGACTAACAGAAGAAGAGGCAGCTCTTGAACTGCAAAAAGCTGACTTAATTTTGGATCAAGTCCTTACAGCAGCAGCCGAAGAGGCCCCCCACGGTGCGATTCCTGGCACCGTATTCAAGACAATCCCTGCTCAGGGCGACCAGGTATTGGCGGGCTCTCCCATTACGATTATTCTAGCAGCAGAGGCACCAGGCGAAGCCGTTGACAGGGTACTGGTACCCGACCTTTCCGGCATGGATGAGGGCGAAATAAGGTACCTTTTTGAGGAGCTTGACCTGCGCGCTAATGTTGTGCGTGCTCCAGACCTTGCTATTCCCGCCGACATGGTCATTATGCAAAGTCCTGCTGCAGGCACTGAGGTTGCTGTTGATTCAGTTGTGACTGTGGTAGTTTCAACAGGTGAATCCCCTGAATCTGTGCTAATTGAACTGGCAGATGTAAGAGGACTGCCGGTCTCAGAGGCAGCTTATATACTGCAAGATGCCGGGTTAGTGGTGACCCTTTCGCTAGATGACGAAACTGTCTTAGGGGATGTGATAGGTCAAATACCAGAATCTGGCTCAGAGGTTCTTTTGGGAAGTGTTGTGATTCTTGAAGTTGAAATGTAACTAGGAAAGCAGGGGCACTGTGCGCAAGCTATTCCTGCGTTATTTAAAGCCATATCCATTCGCGCTTGTGATGATTGTCGTAACGACACTTGCACAGGTTGGCTTTCAATTGTACCTGCCTACTCTAATGAGCAGCATTGTCGATGTTGGCATTGTGCGCAAAGGTGTGACTACTGCACAAGAAGCCGCAGGGGTCGTTGGTACCTCTGCTACCCAAATAAGCTACCTGTGGCAGACGGGCAGCCTGATGCTTGCCATGACTGTTTTGTCTGGCATTGCCGCAATGCTTGCAGGCTTTTTCTGCTCAAAGGTATCGGCTGGACTTGCCCGTGATCTACGTAAAAAAGTTTTTACTAAAGTAGAAAATTTCAGCCTTGTTGAACTGAACCGTTTCTCGACAGCGTCACTGATTATTCGTTCAACTAACGATATTCAACAAATCCAACAGGTATCTTTTTTGCTGCTGCGCATGGCGCTGACTGTTCCAGCATACATCGTCATTGCTTTTGCCTTAGCCTTTCGCGAGAACGCCCAGCTTTCATGGATTTTTGCAGCGGTACTACCCTTATTTTTCTTGATCTTTTTGGTCACCGTTCGGTTTGTCATGCCCATATTTCGCGGTATTCAGAAAAAGACTGACCACCTGAACCTAATCGCGCGCGAAGGCCTTACGGGTGTACGGGTCATTCGTGCCTTTAATCGTCAGCCTTTTCAGCAAAATCGCTACCAGGATGCTAATGAAGATTTGACCGATGCCAATGTTAGAGCTTACAAGATCATGGTTAGCTTGATGCCTTTGACTATGTTCGTTATACAGATGACTACTATTGGAATTGTATGGTTTGGCGGTCATCTTATGGCTGACGGGGGCGTAGAACTTGGCAGTCTTATGGCTTTTCAACAATATGTCATGTGGGTTTTGTATTCACTGATGTTCCTATCAATGATTATGGTCATGGTTCCTCGCGCCAGCGTTTGCGCTGAACGTGTTATGGAGGTGCTTGACACAGAAGCTGTCATCACTGATCCCACAAAGGACGAAGGAAAAGACGTAGCTAATGCAGAAGAAGGGCCCACAAAAGCAAACCTAGAGTTTGATAGGGTTAGCTTTCTGTTTGAAGACCAAAAAGGTGTGGCAGGAGAAAAGCCGACCTTGTCAGATATTAGCTTTGTAGCGAAGCGCGGCCAAACCTTTGCCATTATTGGCTCGACAGGCTCAGGCAAGTCAACCATTGCAAACCTTGCTCTGCGACTGTATGACGTGACAGGTGGACGCATCTTACTTGATGGCGTTGATATTCGCGAGCAATCCCAGCATCACCTGCGCAAACGCATAGGTTATATTCCGCAAAAAGCAATACTCTTTACGGGTACCCTTGCTGATAATATCCGCTTTGGCAAAGAGGATGCCACAGAAGACGAGGTTATTGAAGCACTAAAGACTGCTCAGGCCTGGGACTTTGTAAAAGAGCTCCCTGACGGCCTAGATACTGAGGTCGCGCAAGGGGGCACAAATTTTTCAGGCGGCCAACGCCAGCGCCTAGCTATTGCCCGTGCTCTTGTTAAAAAACCTGAAGTCTATATTTTTGATGACAGTTTTTCTGCCCTTGATCTACGCACTGATGCTCAGTTGCGCCAGGCTCTAAAGCCTCTACAAAAAGACAGCACTATGATTATTGTGGCGCAGCGCATTATGACCATTCAAGATGCTGATCAGATCATGGTTCTTGAAGATGGCAGAATCGGTGGTATGGGCACCCATGATGAATTGATGGCGACTAATACTATTTATCAAGAAATAGCGGCCTCTCAACTTACCGCAGAGGAGGTGGAGCAATATGGCAAGCAAAGCGCGCAATAAAGATACTCATAAACCTGGCAACCCCAAAGACGCACAGGTCGAAAAGGTGAGACGTCAGGCTTCGCAGCCCAGCAGCGTTAATGCAGGTGCTGCTATTGCGGCTCCGCCTGCTCACGTCGATGACTTCAAGGGTACTTTGAAGAAATTCCTTACTCTGTTCAAGGGTGAACGTCTAATTATTGCACTAGCAGCGTTGTTAGCCCTGCTTAGTGTGCTTGCTACTGTTATTGCCCCGCGCCTTCTTGCAGAAGCCACCAATGAACTTGCAAGGTTTGCTACAGATAGCTTTGCTGCTGTGCAGGCAGGGCAAGATCTTACGCAGTTGAGTATTAATTTTGAGCTAATTGCACTTGTCCTTGGAGGAGTAGCTGCACTGTATCTGCTGGCAGCAGCGTTTAGCTACTTTCAGCAACGTCTTATAATTCGTGTTACTCAAAAGCTTATTTATGGGCTACGTCAAAAATTATCAGAAAAACTGGACAGGCTCCCCCTGCGCTATTTTGACCGAAAGCCTTACGGGGATACACTTTCCAGAATCACTAACGACGTCGACTTGATAAACAGTAACCTACAACAGGTCATGACCCAGACACTGACCTCACTTATTATGATTGTCGGTATTTTAGTCATGATGTTTGTGATCAATTGGGCACTTGCGGTAATTTCGCTCATTGCCTTGCCTTTGACAATGCTGCTGACGGCCTTTGTTGCTCCAAAGGCGCAGCGATTCTTTGGTCGTCAACAGGCGCAGTTGGGTGAACTTAATGGGCAGATTGAAGAAAATTTCAGCGGACATAATGTCATCAAGGCATTTAACCGCGAAGAGGCGAGCATCAAACGGTTTAATGAGACCAACGAAAAGCTTTTCACTAGTTCGTGGAAAGCGCAGTTTCTGACCTCAATACTTATGCCGCTTTTTACCTTAGTCACCAACATTCAATATGTTTTTGTTGTAGCATTTGCAGCACTGCTGACTCGTCCCGAGGTCATGTTCTTAGGCACTAATATTGGCGGTCTAGAAATGGGCTTGATTCTGGCCTTTGTTCAGTATGTTCATCAGTTCCAGCAACCCTTAGTTACTACAGCGCAGATGACTAACTTGATCCAGGGCACTATTGCAGCAGCAGAACGCGTTTTTGAATTGCTAGATGAGGAAGAGCAAAGTCCAGAAAATGGTGACCTTGAGGCTTCCGGGCTGCAAGCTGGAGAAGATCAGCGAATTTCTGCGCCGATGCCTGATGGCCCTTCCTCTGCCCAGCTTTCCCACAGACAAAGTGGTGCAGTAAGCTTCAGGTCGGTCAATTTTGATTACACATCAGATAAACCTTTGATTCGTGACTGGAGCCTTGAGGTGAGTCCCGGTGAAATGGTTGCGATTGTTGGCCCCACAGGAGCAGGCAAGACAACCATTGTGAACCTACTTATGCGTTTTTATGACGTAGACAGCGGTACGATTGCAATTGATGGTGTTGATACACAGACTATGTCTCGCAGTGAGACACGCAGTCTCTTTGGGATGGTTTTGCAGGATACGTGGCTCTACAGCGGAACAATTTTTGAAAATATCGCTTATGGCAGGGAAGGGGCAAGTCGCGAAGGGGTAATCGAGGCGGCCAAGACTGCTTTTGCCGATCACTTTATTCGTACTTTGCCAGATGGTTACGACACAGTATTGCAAGAAGACGCTCAAAACTTAAGCGTTGGACAGCGTCAACTGTTGACCATTGCTCGTGCTGTTTTACGCGATGCGCCCATCATGATTTTGGATGAGGCTACCAGTAGCGTAGATACACGTACTGAAAAGCTGATCCAGGCTGCTATGGCACGCCTTATGGAAGGACGCACTAGCTTTGTGATAGCTCATCGCCTCTCAACTATTCGTGATGCTGACAAAATAGTAGTTATGCAGCAGGGTCGTATCGTAGAGGTAGGAACTCATAGTGAACTGCTCGAGGCAGATGGATTCTATGCTGGCTTGTACCTATCCCAATTTGCTGGAGATGAGGATGGGTAAAGGTTACATTTCATTTGGTGTTTGTGAATAGTATGCAGGCCCTATGTTATTCTAGGGCAGTCTCATTTTTAGGCATGCGAGGGATGTCAAAGCGATATTGAGGGTATATCGCCTAGGAAGAATGAAGAGGAAGAATGCTCGACCAACAGAATTCAGCAGACGCTTCTGCTGCTCATAACCATGTACTTCCGCCAGAGTCAGATTTGCCGCCACTGCAGTCTTTGGTCGAGGTACCTGCAGAGCTTGCGCATCAGATTGACCAATTGCTCAGCTTGCAAAAGAGAGCGCAGCAAGCACCTCACGCTGCCTCTGCTCCGCGCGTGGCTTTGCAGTCACCTCAGCAGACCCTTAATGCCCAAAGACAAGCAGCTGCTCATGCAGCAGCAGAACGTGCGAGGCAACAGCACTTAGCTCAGAGCGCGCGCTCAGTTCAAAAGGGCCATGCTATACGGGATGGTCGTGCTGTAGCGGGCGAACATACGGCAGCTGGCTATGATGCTTCACAGCATGCGGTGCGCTCTAATCCTTCAGCAGCTTTGCCGGCAGAACCAAAGGTTGTGCCAGATGCGAGGTCGCAGCAACCATTGCAGTCACTAGTGCAACCGCCACCTTCGTCACCAGCATCGCAGCAAGCGCAGCCTGCGCAACAGCAACAGTCTGTACCTCAACCTGTGCCTCAACAACAGCAAGCGCAGCATCCGCAACCTGCGCATCAGCAACCACAACCACCATCGGCACAGGTTCCACAGCCTGTCCCGCAGCAAGCTGTACAACCGCAAGCACGGCTTACACCTACACATCAGCGACCACAGCCACAAGCACAATTGCCCGCTTACGCGCAGCAGCAACAGCAGACAACGGCGCTGTACCATCCTCAAACTTTTTTGCAGCAGCAGGCAAATACTCAGATTCAAAATATTCCCTGGCCACAGGTTCAGCTAGCGGCAACTGCCTATAGCAAGTACAAATTGCCTGTTATTCCAGGAGTGATGCCGCGCATTACGCTACCACGGGGTGTCGGTCTTGTTTTAGAGGGCGGAGGTACGCACGCTTTCTATACCGCAGGTGTCCTAGAGGCTTTCATGGATGTCGGGGTTATGTTCCCCTATATTGCCTCTGTGTCAACAGCGTCAAAGGTTTGTCTAAGCTATCTGTCAGGGCAACGCGGGCGAAACCGCCTTATTGTTGAGCGTCTGGTAGGCGATCCTCGCTATTACAACACTAATATCATTAAGGATAGGTCGCTTCTAAACTTTGATTTTATCTTTAACACTATTCCTAAAAAATATCTCTACTGGGATCAAAACACTTTTGATCGTGTTCAAACACGCTTGCTGACAGGGGTTCTTGATTGCCGTGAGGGAAGTACGGTCTGGTTTGAAAAAGCAAGTCTGGGCACTGATTTCATTCCTACTATGGCTTCGTGCTCTTCTCCCTTTTTGTCAAAGATGGTGCGCTTTGACAATAGAGAACTGCTTGAAGGGGGCATACTTGACCCCATTCCGATAGAGCGCTCTGTAGCAGATGGTAACCATTTCCATGTAATTGTTTTGACAAAGAATTCTGGCTACGTTAAAAATCCAACAAAAATATCTTCTGTGTTGAGGATGGCCTATCATAAGTACCCTCACCTTGTGTGGGCACTTAAGGCTCATCATGATGCTTACAACCGTCAAGTCTTGCTAGCAGAACGCCTTGAACGTGAGGGTCGCGCATTGATTATTAGGCCGCATAGCACCGTTGATGTTTCTCAGATTAAGGCAGAACCAGAGAAGTTGCTTGACCTGCATGACGAGGGTCATCTCGATGGTGCACTTGCTGCAGACAAATTGCATCAAATTTTCCGGTTCTAGCTCATTGCATCCATTAAAACTTCATAATTATATGGTTTTTACCACACACTGAGACACGCTTGCTGTATATAGCCTGTCTCCCTGCGATCTCTATGGGATAATTTGCGCTATTGTACATAGGGTTTTTTGGTGCCTGCACGTGGGAAGATGTGAGGTACTTTATGTTTGTGGAAATTGGACCGAAGGGAACCTAATGGAAAAACGAAAGATTGCTAGACGCAGAAAGCGTATCAGCATGCGCATAAGAAGGTCAATCGCGACCTTCCTTATCCTTGCGATGCTTTCAGCAGTAAGTACCTCTGCACTTGCTTTTGCAACAGCTTCAGATGAGGCAGCAGATGCGACTGTTGTTGCCACCGAAGAAGTATATGTGCCGGTAGCTGCAGAAGAAGCCCCTGTTATAGAGGAAGCGGTTGAAGAGCCTGCTGCTCCTGCTGAAGAGGCTCCTGTTGTAGATGAACCTGCAGCAGAAGAAGCTCCTGTGGCAGACGAAGCTGCGGCTGAAGAAGCCCCTGCAGACGAAGCTGCAGATGCTGCTGCAAGCACAGATGATGCAGACGCAGCACCTGTCGCTGACGCCGCTGATGCCGCAAGCGTTGACAGCGTCGACGCTGATGATTTGTATGCTGATATCGAACCACTTTCTGTTTTGCCAGAAACACTTACCGTAAACTTTGAATTCTATGGTGGAACCATGGATCAACTCAGAGATGCTGCGTGGCTAACGGGGGATGTAAGTGCACTTATTCCAGGGATGCCTGCTTCGATCTCTTTCCCAACAGCAGGCTCTAACATAATGGTCTCAGATGACCTAGGTTGGGTTATGAATGCTGGACAGATAGCGGCTGGACATGGTTGGCTTAACAACTTTACTCCTGCTACTGCAACAACAGCTACCTTTGGACAAGGTATGTATGTAGGAAACCTCCTAGATGTTGCTACAGGAACATGGACAATCTTTGCGTTCTTTACAACTGATACTACCTTCTCGATCGACATCGTTTTTGAAGAACTTGTAATTGATGGCGACGATTTTGAATTTAATGTATTCCACACTATAACACTTGATAACTTGGCCGCTGGTACAGTAATCAATGAGGCCTTCATTGAAGCTCTTATTGAATCAGAAGGCATCGTTGCACCATCAGGTCTTGCCAGCTGGCTTGTGGAAAATGTTGTGGTAATTGGGGAATCACTTGATGATACTGTTTGGGTCATATTCTACGACGCTGATGACTGGGACCTTCCCTTCTGGGCTGAGTTTACCTTCTTTGACAACGGGACAGCTGTAGCAGGTCCTTACACGGTTGCTTTTGACTGGATTGAAATTTTTGAAGCGATGGCAGACGATGCACTTGAAGCTCTCTTTGAAGACTACGCTTCAACATTTGCAGGGTTTAACATTCCACCAGGCTTCGTTGTTGCTGGTGTCGAGATCGTTGACTTCTGTGAGGATACAGAGACATTTATCGTCCACGTCGCTCTTGAATATGTAGGATATGAACCTTGTCCTGTATGTGAAGAATATCCTTGCGAATGCCCACCAGTGGCAGTTATACCAACGGTAACTCTGTCCTTCTCTACTCCAGGCAATGATGGCGTAACCGTAGCAGGTCCTTTCATCTTTGAACTTGTTGAAGGTACGGTTGTTTCTGCCGAAATGATCAAAGAGGCCATGGAGAACCTTGGCATTGCTTTGCCAGCAGGCTTCACCCTTACAGATCCGCTTGATTTTGCCTATTCAGTTTGCGTAGAGACTGGATCGCTGGAAATCGTGGTACTTGTTGACGGAATTGTTCAACCACCAGTACCTCCAACCCCAACTCCTCCTGGTGACGACAGTGGTGTCGCAGGGGATACAGGCGGCAAAGATGCAGACGATGATGCCCGCGAAGGTGGTGCAGCTGGAACTACTGACAACAACAGAAGGCCAGCAACAGGACCACAAACTGGCGATGCTGTTAATTACTTTATGCAGGTCTCTTTGCTCGCAGTACTTGTAGCAACTCTTGCTGGCGCAGCTCTTGTTCGCACGCGAGAGCAAAACTAGATATAGCTAGCGTCTTAAGTATTGCCAAAGACATCTAGTAGCACTAGTTAATACTTGTTACTAAGAGGGCTTCTCGAAAGAGGAGCCCTCTTTTGGTGTGCGCAGGCAAAAGTTATAATGGCAATATGAGTGCGCCACATAGAAAAAACAAAAGACTCATCATTGATGGCTATAACTTGATGTTTCAAGCAGATCCCTATCGTCGCTTGGCTCGTGAAGATGAATGGGATTTGGCGCGTGATGCCCTAATATCAGATATCGCATCTTATGCGGGCCAACAGTTTGAGGCAACAATTGTATTTGACGGCAAGGCTAATGCAGATGCCCAGCGCAAGGAAGAAAAAACCTTAGGTGTCACTGTTCTTTTCTCTGACTATGGGAAAAGTGCTGACGCAGTCATTGAGCGCCTGGCAAAACAAGCAATCGCTACAGGTATCGAGGTCGAAGTGGTGAGCAGTGATGCTCTTGTCCAGTGGACATCACTAGGCAAAGGGGTGATCAGGCGCAGCGCGGCAGAGTTCGCCCAGCAACTGAGCTTTGGTTATTCTGAATGGGAGCGCGAACGCGATGCTCACCCTAAGCGCACAACGCTCAAAGATCGCATCAGTCCCGAAGCAGCAGAATTGCTTCGCAGAATTCGTGATGGCGCTAAATAACCGGATACTAAACACATGCACAGCTGCGTATCCCATGCTATGCTTGAAGCAGTATGAAGACATTCGAAGAAGACTTACAGTCCGCGCTTGGCTGTAGCGCGGTTTTTGCTCGACTTATTGCTGCGCGTGGCTTTACGACAGTGGAGGCTGTGCGCAGTTTTCTCAGCCCTAGTCTTGAAAAGCATTGGCTCGACCCCTTTGAGCTGCCAGGCATGGAGGCAGTGGTTTCTCGGCTTGATAAAGCCCTTGAAAATGATGAACATATTTGCATATTTGGGGACTTTGATCTTGATGGCATTAGCGCAACAGCACTTATGGTGCGAGCTCTGCGCACGTTGGGAGCCACAAAGGTAAGCCATCTTATTCCAAAGCGCTTGGGGGAAGGCTATGGCCTCAGCGCAAGTAGTGTACCAAAACTTATTGCGCTTGCCCCTGATCTTGTCGTTACGGTTGATAATGGAATTTCTGCTGATGCAGAAGTTAGGACTTTGCTTGACGCAGGTATCGATGTAGTCATAACTGATCACCATGAGCCTGGGGACAGTGTTCCGCTAAACGTGCCTATTGTGAACCCAAAAATGGATGCTGCCTACGGACTCGACCAGATGGCAACTACCATCAAGGGCTATCCTGAAAATACGACTTTTGAATTAAGCGGTGCGGCAGTGGCGCTTAAACTGGTTCAGGCCTTAGGAGTCCGCAGGCTCAAACCACTACTGTGGCTAGAATACCTTGACCTTGCGACCTTGGGCACAGTTGCGGATGTTATCAGTTTGACAGGGGAGAGCCGTGCCCTTGTGGCAGCAGGACTTGAACAACTACGCAGCCGTCCGTCCCCTGGAATCGCGGCTCTTGTTTCGCAGCTGCCAAATGTTGAACAGTCAGAAATCACCTCTGGTGATATTGCCTTTGTCATTGGACCACGTTTAAATGCGGCAGGCCGGGTGAGTGACCCCGCAGAAGCCCTTGACCTTCTTTTAGAGGACGATCCTCAACTGGCGCAAGCCTTGGCGGCCCGTCTAATTGAATGTAATCAGATTCGCCAGGAAATCGAACGTGAACTTGAGGCAGCCGCAGTCGAGCAGGCGCAGCGAAACTATGATGGTGAACGAGCACTGGTTCTTGCAGGTACTGGTTGGCATGAGGGCGTGCGTGGCATTGTTGCCTCACGTCTTGCAGAACGTTATGGCGTCCCCACCATTGTTGCAAGTATTGATGATCGAGGTATCGCAGAAGGTTCGGCGCGCAGTATTGGGAGGGTTGATCTATTCAAGGCCTTTTCTGCCTGCGCTGAGCTTTTTGAACACTTTGGCGGTCATGCAAGTGCTGCGGGACTTACCCTCAAGTCTAGTCGCTTAGACGAATTCAAAAAATGCCTGTTTGCTTATTTGGATACCCTGCCCGAAGAAGACTTTGTTAAGCAGAGCCGCGTTGACATTGAGGTCAATTTGTCAGAGCTAAGCTACGACCTTGCCTGCGAATTTGAACGTCTTGAACCTTGCGGTGCTGGCAATCCCCATCCTGTTCTATCTGCAAAAAATGTCGCTGTTGCCGAGGCTAAGCTTGTCGGAGCAGATGGCACACATCTGCGCTTCAGCGCACAGCAAAATGAAACGCGCGTGCCCGCAATCTGGTTTCGCGCAGAACATATTGAGGAATGGCTAACTGTTTCTGGGCTTGTTCCACCCCTTAGCGATGCCATTTTCAAAATGGAGAAAGACACCTTTCGAGGACGCCGCGGAATCCAATTGAAGATTATTGAAATGGCTATGCAGGGCGATGATTTTTTGCGCCGTCTGTATGAGCGTGCGCCAGAGATTGTCCAGCGGCGTGAATATGCAGGTATCTCTGATGCAGAGAGCTTCCACACTAAACTAGTTGGCGTTACCTTCGAGGGTCGTCAAGAGCTGATAGCAAAACTACAGGCAGGCGACCACCTAGAGCTAGTTCGCGAACCTGACAACGACTATGATCGCAACGCAATAGCAGTGATTGCAGGCAGGCTACGTGGTATACAGGGGGGCCAGCTAGGCTTTTTGAATCGCGACCTCTCACGAGAGCTTGCCCCAGTTATCGATGAAGGCTTAGCCTACAAGGTCAGTGTAGCTGATATTACTGGCGGCGACGGCGATCACTCACGCGGTGTAAACGTGCTTATTGCGCGCGCTGATGCCCAAGAAGCCTGCCAGCAACATCTAGCCTTAGGTCGCACAGAGCGTGAAAGGTTGGCAGCACTACCGCCAGAACTTTTAAACGACAACTTGCGCCAGGTATTTATTGGTGACTTTAGCTTGCACGACGCACAGGTAAGCACACTTGAGTCGCTTGCTGCAGGGCATAATACTTTGACTGTCATGGCTACAGGACGCGGAAAGTCGCTCATTTTTCACATGCATGCTGCGGGCACTGCACTGAAAGAGGGCAAGCCTAGCATTTTCATTTATCCTCTGCGCGCGCTTGTCTCTGATCAGGCTTATCACCTTGAAGAAGCTTTTTCACGCATAGGTTTGCGCATCGTTGTTATTACGGGGGAAACAGGCATTGAGCAGCGTGAAGATAGTTATGCGCAGCTCTCTAGTGGAGAGATTGACATAGTTCTTACGACCCCAGAGTTTTTACACTTTCATGCGCAGTCCTTTGCACAAAGCGCAGACTTTGGCTTTGTGGTTATTGACGAAGCTCATCATATTGGACAGTCCCGTGCGGGTAATAGGCCGGCTTATGGTTTACTGGGTAAGGCTATTGAAAAATTGGGCAGTCCTACAACACTTGCCGTTACCGCAACGGCAAGCACCGAAGTCGCGACACGTATTTGTGAGACACTGCGCATTAGTAAACGCATCCTCGACCCGCATGTACGTGAAAACTTGCAGCTCGTTGATAAACGTGCAGAAAAGGCCAAAGATTTTAAGCAAAAATATCTGCTAAGCCTTGTAGAGGAAGGCCCTCTAAAACAGGGTACAAAGCTGGTAATCTATGTGAACTCGCGTAAAGAATCAGTTAACCTTGCACGTATCATCAGAAAGGTGCTGCCTGACCTTGCCTGGAAAACTGCCTTTTACAACGGTGGCATGAAGCGTGATGAGCGCGCCGAAGTCGAATCGCGCTTTCGCGACGGGGAATTGCTCGTTATTATTGCCACAAGCGCCTTTGGTGAAGGAGTAAACATAGGTGATATCCGTGATGTTGTCTTGTACCATTTCCCCTTTAATGCGGTAGAGTTTAACCAGATGTCAGGTCGTGCGGGGCGTGATGGGAAACCTGCACATATCCACCTGCTTTTCAATCAGGAGGATGCTCAGATAAATCGCTTTATCTTGATGCCGCTTGCCCCGCCCCGCCTGTCACTTGCAGCACTTTACCAAATACTGCGCAGTCTAGCCGAAGGCGAAGGTAATGGCTTTAAGATTACTAACCGTGACCTTGCCGAGCTAAGCAATGACCAATTGCGCAAAAGTGGGGCTTTCGACAAGAAAAAAACCAAGGAGAAAGACGACAAAGACCCTGCAAAGGATGTACAGGTCTTACGCGAGGAAACTGTGTCCCAAGGCTTGGGTGTATTTCGCGAACTAGGCCTAGTGACCACAGCAGGACATTCTTCAGCGCGCACTATTACTGTCAGTGACGTTGCCACAAAGGTAGACCTGCAGTCGAGCGTGCGCTATCTTGAAGGGCAGGATGAACAAGCTGACTTTGAAGATTTTATGACCTGGGCACTTTCTGCAAGTGCCGAGGAATTGCGAGATCGTTTTACACGCCCCATCTTGCCTGACTAAGAACCCACGCTGCCAGGATAATAAAGCCAGCTAAATTTCAAAGCCAACTTGAAGCAATTCTAGCTCCAGCACTCCTGCCAATAGGAATAGCTTGACCTATTACTGTATTAATGACATAATACAGTAATACAGATAGTGCGACCGAATAATTAAGGAGGTAGAGGTTTTGGCAAGCAGTAATTGGGGAAGAAAAATTATCGCCCCTGTTTTAATTACCGCGTTTATGGCACTGGCAGTGATTGGACAAGCAATTGCGCTTCTTTTCGCCACAGAGTACCTATCTCTTTGGGTAAGTGTTCCAGCTGTCATTGCCTCCCTCATTATTTTGGGAGTGATGATCTATGTACTTGTTGAAAGAATCAGAGATATAAAGAGTGGAGAAGAAGATGATCTTGACAACTACTGATGAAATTAGCGGTAAGACTTTCGAGCATCTAGGACTTGTGCGTGGTAGCACTGTCCAGACTAGAAACATTGGTCGTGATATTACCCAGCAACTCAAATCTATAATTGGTGGAGAATTGCATGCCTACACAGAAATGATGGATAAGGCACGCGCACTTGCAACAAAGCGCATGGTAGATCAAGCCCAAGCAATGGGTGCAGACGCTGTTGTAATGATTCGCTATAACAGTTCGTCTGTTATGCAGGGATCAGTTGAAATTATTGCCTATGGAACTGCAGTAAAGTTTCGCTAGTTTTCCTCATAAGGAGGGCGTATGATCAGATTCAGTACAGAAAAACCAATATATGCGCAAATTGTCGACTTGATGCAAAGTCGCATTATTGCAGGAATGTATCCCCCTGGAACAAAGCTTCCCAGTGTCCGCGATCTTGCCGTAGAACTGGGGGTTAATCCTAACACGGTGCAGCGTGCTTTTGCGGCACTTGAGCAGGACGCTTTCGTGAGGTGCGAACGTACAGCAGGACGCTTTGCAACAAATGATGTAGGCTTTATTGCAGCAGCGCGTGAGGCTCTTATATATCAAAAGACACAGGATTTCGTTTCAAGTGTGAGACACTATGGCTGCAGTGCAGAAGAGATAGCCAGAGTGCTGCGACAGTGCATGGATCAGCAGACAGGTCACTATACAGACCATCATGTAGAAGGGATAGGTGAGGCGACATGATACTTCTCGAATGCAAAGGCTTGTCAAAGTCCTATGGGCAAGCAGGGTGGCAGGTTCTTAATAATGTTAACCTCCATGTGGGAAGAGGCAAAATAGTTGGCCTTCTAGGCCCTAATGGCAGTGGCAAAACAACGCTCATTAAGCTAATTAACGGACTGCTTGTTCCTTCCTCAGGAGAAGTACTGATCAATGGTAAGCCTCCTGGTCCGGATTCAAAAATGGCCATCTCCTATTTGCCCGACAAAACCTATCTTGCAGATTGGATGCGCGTCGAGCAAATCCTAGACTTTTTTGTAGACTTCTATACTGACTTTGACAAAGATCGTGCGCTGGACATGCTCCGCCAGCTGCAAGTTGATCCCTCATTGGTCTTCAAGACCTTATCGAAGGGAACCCAGGAAAAGGTTCAACTTGTATTAGTAATGAGCCGCCGCGCACAGCTCTACTTGCTTGATGAACCCATTGGGGGAGTAGACCCAGCGGCTCGCGATTTTATTTTGCGCACCATCATTACGAACTATTCAGACGATGCCACGATTGTCATTGCGACACACCTTATTGCTGACATTGAGAATATCCTTGACGAAGCCATCTTTATTAATCGCGGTCATATTGTTGTTCATGACAGCGTTGATAATATTCGTGCCGCACGCGGACAGTCTGTCGATGAGATGTTTAGAGAGGTGTTCGCATGCTAGGGAAATTGCTAAAGTACGAATTTATTGCAACAGGACGTATTCTTTTGCTGGTGTATGCTGCAGTAATTGCTGTGGCTGCACTGACTAGTTTGGTCGGCGTGCTATTTGAATCTGTCGAGGTTCCAGAATGGATAGGAACAGTTCTGGTTCTTCCTCTTAGCATGGTTGGCCTTTTGGCCTTCGGAGCACTGTTCATTGTTCCCCTTATAGTTATTATTGTGCGCTTTTATAGAAGCTTTTTGATGGCAGAAGGTCACTTGATGTTTACCTTGCCCGTAACGCGACATCAATTGATTTTGTCGAAACTTCTTACAGCAGCTGTATGGTATGTGACTACATGGATTGTCGCTGCCGCCTCTGCTGTGATTATTTTCGCTGGCTGGATCCCTGCAGATTTCTGGGCAGAAAACATGTGGATCTTCAATGCAGCATTTGCTGAATTTACGCGCAATTTTGATCAGGGTGGCTTAATGCTGGCATTGTACTTAGTGTCAATGGTTATAGGCGCTTTCAGTGCCCCCCTTATGATCTATCTTGCGATGGCATTGGGACAACTAGCTAACGCTCATCGTGTACTTCTGTCAATTGTGGCATGGCTGGCTCTAATCGTGAGCACTTTTGTTGTGACAATTATTCTTACTCTGCCTATGTCGATTGCTTCGGACTTAGGTTCTAATGCAGGAAACATGTCGTTTTCCCAAGAAACGGTACTTTCGCTTGTCGTATCCAATATATTGTCGCTCGTCTTGGCTGCGGCTATGTATTTCACAACAGAGTACCTGCTAAGAAAGCGTCTGAACCTACTTTAGAAACTCTCCTGAATTTTCCTATTCCTGCAATAAGGCTGCCCTACTCCAGGGCAACCTTATTGCATAGGTGCTTCCACTGCCTCGAAAAAATATTTCATGGAATTGTCGTGAATCTCTGCGTCATCAGATACTATAGATACCCCTACAAATGTTCGCCGTACATTTGTCCTAATTTATAGGCAGAGAGACGGCCTATTTTTATACCATGTTGAGAAGAAGGGGAGTACGAAATGAGTATCAAAGACCGCTTAAACACGCACAGGGACCTACTGCGCAAAATCCAGCATCTCGAACGGCAACTAGAAGATCTGCGCGAAGACTTGCCACTGCCAACAACAATTGATCTGTCACGCGCCTCTGTGCAGGGCGGCGAGAAAAGTGACCATCTTCCCCTTAAGCTGCACCAGATTGAAACAATCAGTCGCGAACTCGACAGTCTTTACGTGCTGCGAGACCAAGAACATGATGAACTCTGGAAAACGGTACATTCACTCGCTAGCGTAACAGAGGTCTTCGTCTTACGCTCACACCACTTTTCCCTGCAGCCTCGCGAAGAGATCGCCCGGCAGCTCTTTGAAAATGAAGAGGACTTCAAGCAGCGCCGTAAGTATTATTTGAGCAGGGTAAGCCAACTACGTTCACGGGCAATAAGGAAGCTCTGCAATGCAGAGCAAGCCAAAGCAAAGCCTCGCAAAGCAGTGCAATCAATATAAACATTTGTTCACTTTTTGCAACCTACTGCAAGCTCACGCAACTACTTTCTGAGTTATTGTTAGGATGTCAAAAAGTGGGTCAATGCTTAGGGCAGCTGCTAAAGCAAACATAAAAACAAGCATCTTATAGCAATGGCATAGGGCAGCGCACAAAAAGCAAAGCGACTCATGCCAAGGGCAAACCGCTCCTCTATCAAGGGGCGGTTTTCTTTTGGCGACACAGAGTAAGTTCAGCGCAAGGATTGATTGCTGTATGCAGGGGAAGGATTGCGCATAGAAATGCAGCCACCTGCATACGACCATAAGAGGAGGTGAGATATGAACATTGAAGCACGTATAATGCAGTGGCTAAATAGCCTTGACTTAGATTACAAAGCCTATATCGATATACCCACAGAAATTCCTGAAGAATTTGCAGTTGTAAAAAGAATTGGTGGAAGGCGCGATAGTGCTGTCATTGATCGCCCGCGTATTGCCTTGCAATTGTGGGCAGCAAGCAACATGCGTGCCGCTGAAATTGCGTATCAAGTTGACGAACTTGCCACACAGCTTGTTCAAGATAGCCGTATTAGCAAAGTGTCAAGAGATGCTCTTTACGGTTACGAAGTTGCAGATTCTGGGCATGCCCGCTATCAGATTGAACTAGACATTGTTTGCGTGATGTAGGCAGGGTACAGACAAGGCAGTATTGAACGGCAAAACAAACAAGGCAATTTGAGCCAGCCCAAAACAGAGGGATGGCTCTCTCAGTAAAATCTAGCAAAAAAGTAGTAAGCGATAACAAAAAAAGGAGAAATCATGAACGCAAAAAACGTACACACCGGTAGACCAAATGTAGGCGGCGCAATCTTTACTGCACCCGCAGGAACACCAATCCCAGAAGACGCGATGTCACCTCTGTCACCTGCTTTTGTTGAACTGGGCTATGCCTCAGAAGAGGGCATTACAAATACCGTAGAGACAGAAACTAACGCAGTAAACGCCTGGGGTGGCGACGAGGTACTTAACGAAATCACCAGCAGAAGCGAGACCTTTAGCTTCAAGCTAATCGAGACCAGCACAGCGACCCTCAAAGAAGTCTATGGTGCAGAAAACGTAAGCACAAATGCTGATGGCACGGCAGTCTTGCACAACGCACGTGCCCTGGCAGAGCGTGTCCATGTCTATGAAATCCTCATGGGCGCAGGGCAAATCAAGCGCATCGTAGTTCCTCGCGTAAAAACTACAGAACTAGGCGAAGTCGTCTACAACGGGTCAGATCCAGTTGGCTATGAACTAACGCTAGCAGCGCTGCCAGACGCCAAGGGCAACACTGCCTACGAATATATCGCAGAGCTCACTATTGGTGACGGCAATGCATAGCCAAGATAGTGGATTTCAGGCAGGGGCTGCAGAAACTGTCAGTCCCCTCAAAGCTGGGCAAACAGAAAAGCGGGCTTCCAAAAAGCCTGTTACCGTCACTGCCCACGGAATTACGGTAGAGCTTGATCAGGAAAAATTCAACGACCTAGAAGTATTCGATATGATTGATGACATTCAGTCAGGCAATGCCTTCAAGATCCCAAAGCTTATGCGTCACATTTTTGGTGACCAGCATGCTCTAATCATAGATGGCTTGCGCAACGAACAAGGTGTCGTTACCGCTGAGAAGGCTTCGGAATTTCTGGTCGAAGCACTTCAGCAAATGGCCCCAAACTTCTCACGCTCTTAGCCTTTTATAGAGAACATAACTCTAGGTTAAGGGCGGACTTTCAACAGTATTATCAGCTGAACTTAGACGGCATAGGTACTAGTTACACGGTGATGCATGCAGCAGATCTTGCGGCGAACCTGCCCATAGATTCTCGTTGCATGCGGGCGCTAGAGCCAGCCCTTGAATGGAATAAGCAAGACCAGCTACTAGCAGAAGCAGTAAATATGCTCAGACTTTTAGTATGGCTGCAGTCAAAAGACGGTCAAAAGGGACGCAATCGCCCAAAACCAATCAAGCCTCCCAAACTGCGCGCCCAGTCAGGTACGCACACAGAAAAAGAAGGTTTATCAGCTGATGAATACAAAGCGCAGCTATCACGCGCGAGAAGTGTAAAAGAATAAATTGCAAAGGAGCATCACACAACTGCGATGCTCCTTTGTATTGCAAATTAAAGATGGAGGAGTGTGTCCAGTGTTGGATGTTTGCGAGTTAGTCCGAACTGCTCTCTTGCAGTAGGTTAATGATTTGTTGGTTTTGATGTGCGAGCCCTGCATTTTGATTAATGATTTGCTCATTCTGACGCGATATCAATTCGTTTTGACGAATAATAACTTGATTTTGGTATGAGGCACGTATGCTCGCGGGAGTGGTGGTGTTTTTTTTATACTTTGTGATATTTATCAAGTCTTGTGCATTTCGAGACTCAAGCTCCTCGACTGAGAGCACTTTCAAATTGAGCCCAAGCTCTTTAAGGCGCTCGGCAATTTTTCTATCAATCACTAGAAGACTCCTTAGCTTAAGTAAAAATCTATCTGCTGTCCAGATGGAGCCTTCATTGTACCTCATTAAATATAGGAATATTTTTCATTGTGAATAATATGAAATTCATCAGCTAGTTTAGACGGCTGATTAAATCAAGAAAGGAGGCAGGAATATGTCTGATAGCAACACACTAGGAACAGCGGCTATTACTATTGTCCCTAACATGAGTAAGCTTGTTGCCGAGATGACAAG
>Ga0123355_10002977_pt1 | contig 24075 bp, 22 predicted proteins | sample TergutEmb28metaG_3_FD_89872 | JGI IMG/M metagenome (GOLD analysis project Ga0123355, IMG submission 89872) | Embiratermes neotenicus P1 segment gut microbial communities from Petit-Saut dam, French Guiana - Emb289 P1 | ecosystem: Host-associated > Arthropoda: Insects > Digestive system > Gut ... | reverse complement strand
AAGTGGAAAAACAACATTGGTACGACAGCTTTTAAGGCAATATCCAGTGGAAACAGAACAAATTTTCGTCAACGAGTTTCCACTTGAGCAGCTAGCGCAAAACGAGATCTTAAGCTGGATTGGGTATGTGCCGCAAGAGCATATCTTGTTTTCGAGGTCGGCAAAAGAAAATATCCTATACAATGCCAGCAGTGAGGATGAAGAATACTTATCCCATATTATAGAGTTATCTGCTCTTACTGATGATTTAGAATTCTTTACAGATGGTCTTGAAACCATTGTCGGTGAAAAAGGGGTAGCCTTATCTGGTGGGCAAAAACAGCGGGTTTCTATTGCTCGGGCAATTGCGATGAATCCAGAAATTTTAATTTTAGATGACTCTCTATCGGCTGTTGATGCAAAAACAGAAACTAAAATCATCGAAAATATTAAAAAAGAACGACAAGGGAAGACAACGATTATTACTGCTCATCGGATGTCAGCTGTTAAGCATGCCAATCAAATTATTGTAATGGATGAAGGGAAAATCAGCCAAATTGGTACTCATGATGAATTGATGAGCGCAGGTGGCTGGTATCAAGAGCAGTACGAACATCAAAACCTACAGCTTGGAGGTGGCGAGTAATGAATTTAGCAGAACATCAAAATATAGAGTGGAAAAGTTCTTGGAGAGATGAGTATCTCAAGTGGATTTGTGGTTTTGCAAATGCGCAAGGCGGAAAAATGTACTTTGGAATTGATGATGATGGCACTATAATTGGGTTAGATGATGCTAGTAAGTTGCTTGAAGATATACCGAATAAGATTAGAGATGTTCTAGGTATTATGGTTGATGTGAATTTAAAATCAGAAGGAGATCATGAGTATATCGAAGTTGTTACAAAGCCTAGTTCTTATCCGATTAACTACAGAGGCGAGTATCACTATCGCAGCGGCAGTACAAAACAAGTTTTAAAAGGTGCAACTTTAACAGAATTCTTGACATCAAAAACAGGACATACTTGGGATGATATGCCAGTTGATAAAATAACAGTTAAAGATTTAGATGCAGATAGCTTTGAGTTGTTTCGCATGCAAGCATTTAAAAGTAGTCGAATGGATGAACGTGATTTGGACATTTCAAACGAGCAATTGCTTGAAAATCTAGGTTTAATAAAAGATGACAAACTTACTCGTGCCGCAATTCTTCTGTTTTACAAACAGCCAGAGAAAATAGTAAAAGGCTCTTACATAAAAATTGGTTTCTTTAAGACAGATGCCGATTTGCTTTATCAAGATGAAATAAACGGTTCCTTGTTTCAGCAAGCAGAGAAAATCATTGACATTTTGTTTACTAAATATTTTAAAGGCATTATTGACTATGAGGGTGTCACACGAATAGAGAAATACCCATTTCCTAAAGAGGCAATTAGAGAAGCTTTATTTAATGCGATTATTCACAAAGATTACGCTACACAAATTCCAATTCAAGTCAGTGTATATGAAGATAAATTGTATATTTCTAATGATTGTATTTTTCCAACCGGCTGGACGGTTGAAACATTATTGCAAAAGCACCGCTCTAAACCTTATAATCCAAATATTGCTAATGGCTTTTTTAGAGCAGGCTTAGTTGAAATATGGGGTAGAGGTATTGAGAAAATCTGTGAAGCTTGTCAATTATATGGATTGAAAGATCCAGAATGGACAGTACACGCTGAGGATATTATGGTTTTATTTACTGCTAATCAATCGCTTGAAACAAGCGATAAAACAGACGAAGCAAGCGAACAAGCGAACAAGCGGACAAGCGATAAAGCTGACAAAACAAGCGATAAAACTGACAAAACAAGCGATAAAGCTGACAAAACAAGCGATAAAACTGACAAAGCAAGCGAACAAGCAAACAAGCGAACAAGCGAACAAAATAAGACAATATACTATTCTAAAGTATTAGCACATCTTTCTAATTCTAATGTTGCTACAACAAAAGAAATTTCGTTAATATTGGAGTTAAGCTCATCTAGAACTAGAGTTATCTTAAATGATATGGTAGTAGCAGGATTGTTAGAAGTGATTGGTAAGACTAATATGAGAGCATATAAGCTGAAATGCAGAGGTGAGAAAGATGAGCGATAATACGAACGAAAATGAAGGAACAACTAACCTTGCGAAGAAGTTAATTAAGTATGCGCTAAATGAGAAAAAATTAATGACTGTTGCGTTTGTGATGCTGCTATTTGCAACTGTAGCTGAGCTAAGTGCACCACTGATTATTATGCGAATCATTGATAACTACATTGTTAACGACTCCTTTACAAGTGAGATGATGCCATCGGTTTTACGCTGGGGCTTAATTTACTTAGGTCTTCTCAGTGCAAGTGCCGTCTTTGCTTATTTGCAACGTTATTTGCTTGGCGTTTCGGCGAATAAAATCATCAAAAAAATGCGTCAAGATGTATTTGCACATATTCAAACGGTACCGATTAAATATTTTGATAGCTTGCCGGCAGGAAAAATTGTTGCTCGTATTACTAATGATACAGAAGCTATTCGCCATTTATACGTTAGTGTTTTAACGAATTTTGTTGCCGGTGGAGTGGGGATGATTGGCGCCTTAATTGCCCTTTATCTTTTAGATGTTAGATTTGCGCTGATCTGTACATTGATTGTTCCGATATTATTTATATGGATTATTTTGTATCGACGGGTTGCAACAGGATATAATGAAAAAATTCGGTCACGTTTATCGGATATTAACGCGATGCTCAATGAAAGTATTTCTGGGATGCCGATTATTCAAGCCTTTCGCCAGGAGAAGCGAACCGCGAAGGAATTTCAAGAAATTAATGAGGATTATTATGAGAACCAGCGAAAAATGCTAAACTTGGATGCTTTTACTGGGTGGAATATTTTATCAGTATTGCAAAACTTAGCGATGCTGTCGATTATCTGGTTTTTCGGAAGTCGGTTCTTAACTGGTCATACAGCTATTTCTGCTGGGTTATTGTACACTTTTATTGATTATATTTTTCGACTATTTAGACCTATTATGGGTATTGTTAGCCAATTATCAAATATGGAATCGTCAATTGTGTCATCAGGGCGTATGTTTAGGTTGATGGAAGAGGAAAATGAAGAGTTAAGTGAGGCGAAAGCTCCACGTTATGCTGGGAATGTCTCATTTGATAATGTTTATTTTGAGTACGATCGGGATAATCCAGTGTTAAAAGATATTAACATTACTGCCAAATCTGGAGAAACTGTTGCCTTGGTTGGGCATACAGGATCAGGAAAAAGTTCGATTATGAGTGCGCTATTTGGCTTTTATCCTTATAAATCGGGACGAATTGCTATTGATGGGCAGGATATTAATGATCTTTCAAAGCAGGAGTATCGTCAGCATATGGGAATTGTTTTGCAAGATGCCTATCTTTTTGCTGGGACGATTGCAAGTAATATTAGTTTAGATAATGAGAAAATTTCCCGTGCTAAGGTGGAAGAATCCCTCAAAGCTGTCGGGGCGACTGATTTTATTAATAAGCTTGAGAAGGGTATTGACGAACCTGTCCTTGAGAAGGGGAGTACTTTTTCAACAGGTGAACGGCAGTTGTTGTCCTTCGCTAGAGCGTTAGCCTTTGATCCGGCGATTTTGATTTTGGATGAGGCGACGGCGAATATTGACACGGAAACAGAGGGGATTATTCAAAAAGCACTGGAAGTGTTGAAGCGCGGGCGGACGACGTTTGTTATAGCCCACCGTTTATCGACGATTCGGAATGCTGATCAGATATTAGTACTTGACCGTGGCGAGATTATTGAACGTGGGAATCATGGCGAGTTGATGGAATTGCGCGGGAAATATCATCAGATGTATCAGCTACAGCTTCGTGGGCAGGGTGCTTAGGATGAAAAATTTACTTAAAAAACTGAATTTAAGAAACGAGTGCACAAATATAGGAGTAAGAACATGAGTGAGAAAAAAGCAATTTTAAACAGGCAGATGCCTAATACAACTGCAACATTAGAAACAGAGTTAAGAGCATTGGGGCTAGAGGAAGGAATGGTTGTGATTGTTCATTCTTCCCTTAGCTCTCTAGGCTGGACTTCAGGAGGAGCAGTCGCAGTCGTTCACGCTTTGATGAATGTAATAACGGAAAAAGGAACATTAATTATGCCAACCCATAGTGGCGAGTTGTCAGAACCTAAACTATGGGAAAGTCCTCCAGTTCCAGAAAGCTGGTGGCAGATTATCCGAGATACGATGCCTGCTTTTGATCCAAAGGTAACAGCAACAAGGGGCATGGGACAAATTGTGGAATGTTTTCGCAGCTATGAAAGTGTATTGCGAAGTAATCATCCGCAAGTTAGCTTTGCGGCTTGGGGGAGTAATGCTGATAAAATAATTGAAAATCATCAACTTGAGCGTGGGTTTGGAGAAAATTCTCCGTTGCAAAAAATCTATGATTTAGATGGTTATGTGCTGCTACTTGGTGTTGGTTATGATAATAATACATCGTTGCACTTATCGGAAAATCATGCTAAAATCAGACCAACTTTTTCAACAGGAGCGCCAATTATAGAAAATGGCAAACGTGTTTGGAAGGAGTTTGAAGATTTTGCAACAGATTCAGATGATTTTGAAGAGATAGGGAAGCTTTTTGAAGCAGAACATAAGGTGCGTATCCAAAAAGTTGGTAATGCAACTGCCAAGTTAATGAGGCAAAAAGAGTTAGTTGATTTTGGAACGCAGTGGTTTAAACGAGGTAAGAAAGAATGACTTAGGCAAAATAAAGCATCCTTTTTGCAATCATTTGAAAGCAAGAAGGATGCGATAGTCAGTTTTGAAAAATTTTACCATAGTTTTGGGTTTGGTGGAATATATGTGTGATAATAGCTACGTCAATATCTTCGTAAAAATTATAAATAATAACATAATTTAGAGCAGTGGCTTTGCGCACTTTCGGCAGTGGCGACTATTGTCAGAACGCCATATTTTTGCCCATTTGTCCCCATGCTGCGTTAAAATCCTTCGACTTATGCCCAATAAGCCTTCAGAATTTTGCCTTGCCTAGGAACAAATGGGCTAAAAATCTGACATTCTGAAATAGTCGCCACTGCCTAGAAAATTCTTCTGAGACATCATCTATAAGTGATGAAATAAGAGCATATACGTTTGGAAATGTTGATATATTTGAAAGTTTGTTTTTAATAGTGTGTTTTAAATGGAAGGCAGCAGGTTCATTTACAAGGTTTGTAGTAATATAGCTGTAGATTGAATTCATTTGCCATGAAATTCGTGGATCTAATTTAATAGGTGTTCAAACTTCATTATCAACACGATATTCAGTTGTTGGTTCTGCGATAAGAAATGGCAAACCCCAGTCAAATTCTTCAAGGGGGATACACTTTCCATCAAGAAAATTCTGGTGTGATTCTCGTAACTCTTCTTCAAATCTTTTAAGTATTGCTTTTCTATCCATGATAAAACCTCCTTTCGAGTTAGTGTAATAATAGTTACCAGCTTGTTTATAGTTTTACACGATATTCTGTTCGCGGCTCTGCAACAATGTGTGGTGGTAATCCCCAATCAAACTCTTTAAGTGGAATACATTTTCCATCTTCCCAGTCTTTTAAGGCTTGCCTTAATTCTGATTTTAATTGTTCAATTAGTCTTTTATTTTCCATAGTTAACTCAACTCCTAATCATTATAAATTTATTCGATATTATACAGTTTTACCTGCTGCAAAGCAATAAAAAATCTTTACTATTTGTATGAATGTGGCAAATTATATCCTAAGATGATATTAAAAATATTTAAGGGTAGTTAATTTAGTGTCAAGAAAATTAGAAATTAATTAGAAAAAAATATAAACAAAAGGTGTGATTCGAAATGATAAAGAAAGTAAATTGGGGTGTATTAGGTACGGCGAATATCGCTCGTAAAGAGGTGATTCCTGGGATGCAGATGTCGGAACAATGTCACTTGTATGCGGTTGCAGGAAGAAAACCGGAGAAGGTTAATGAGTTCAGTCAGTTATTTGGCTTTGAAAAGTCTTATCTGAGTTATGATGAATTACTTGATGATGAGCAAGTGGAAGCGATTTATATCCCGTTGTCAAATGATTTACATAAGGAATGGTTGATTAAAGCAGCACGGAAGAAAAAGCATATTCTATGTGAGAAGCCACTTGTTAAATCAGCTGCGGATGTGGAAGAAGTTATTGGAGTTTGTAAAGAGGAGGGCGTTATTTTTATGGAGGCTTTTGCTTATTTGCATAGTCCGATTATTAACGATTTAGTGGAACGCATTCATGATGGTATAATTGGTAAAATCAAACTAATAGAAACCACTTTCCATATTCCTGAGCGGTCAGCTGCGGATATTCGAAGTCGGAAGGAAACACTTGGCGGTAGTCAGTATGATCTAGGATGCTATAATGTTAGCTTTATCTTAAAGTTAATGAATCAGCTGCCGACAAAGGTTGAAGCTACGGCGCACTTTACATCAGCTGGTATTGATGAATACGCCCATGCTGTGCTTACTTTCTCAGATGGTGCTATTGCCACATCAACTTGTGGTATGGTTCTTGCGCCATCCCAGCGGATTGATAGATGCCATATTCAAGGAGAACTCGGTTATATTGATGTGTTTGTTCCTTATAACGCTGTTGGGAAATTAACTTATCATGTTATTAAAAACGGAATCCTTGGTGATGTTAATATGAATGTGCCAAACAATTATTACTTGGAGATTGAGCAATTTAATAAATGTGTAAGAGGGTTAGAAAAGCCTTTTGTAGCTAATGAATTTTCTTACAATGTAGCGAAAGTTCAAGATCAGATTTTAGAAAAAATGGGTTACTGGAACTATTAAAATTAAGATAAAGGTGTGTTTAGGGTGTCAGAAAAGAAGAAGAAAAAAAAGCTTGGGAATGTGGCTTTTATAGTTATATGTACGTTAATCGGTGCAGTAATCGGTCTAGTGATTGGTGCATCTGGCATAACAATTGGCTTTTTGGATGAGATGACGTGGGTAGATAACATTGTGTTTTTGGTTTCCTTAGTGATATGGATTATACTAGCAACAGTGGTTCATGAGTTTGGGCATTTGATTTGCGGTTGGATTAGTGGGTATACTTTTGGTTCTTTTAAACTAGGCTCATTGTCTTGGTTTATAGAGGACAATGGTATGATTAAGTTCAAGCGTTCGAAAAATTTTGCCCTTGGGCAGTGTCTCATGATTCCGCCTGATGATGAAGCTGAGTTTAAATTCCTTTTATATAACCTTGGTGGCGCAATTTTTAATTTTTTAATAGGAATGACTATGTTGCTTTTTTGGTATTTATTACCTACTGGTCATTTGTTAAATGGCTTTGCTATGGCTGGTGTTGCGTTTAATTTTATCTTTGGAATTATAAACTTAATCCCTATTCGTTCTCAGGGGAATGACGGTGCTAACATTGTTGAAGCATTAAAGTCTGCCGATGGGAGACGTGCTTTTTACTTGCTACTTTATATTAATGGCCAACGAATGCAGGGCAAACGCTTAATAGAAATAGATCGAGACATCATTCGAATTTATGGTAAGCTTGATACAAACAGTTTTCTCGTGGGTAACGCTCTCATGTATGAGGTGGAATATTTAATGGATATTGGCAGGGTTGAAGAAGCTTTGGAAATCTGCAAGTCTGTTAATGTGGAAAATTACCCCGTGATTCACAGGAATTTGTTCAGTTTATATCAAGTGATGATACACCTGACTTATTTACCGAATTTAGAAAAGGCAAAGGAAATATATGAGGAAAAAGCATTTAAAGCCTTTTTGAAACTGAAACTACCAAGCATAACAGCAGTTCAGATTGCTTATGAATTTTTTGTTAATAATAACCGCGAAGAAGCAGAAAAATTACTGGCACAAGCAAAGAAAGGTGCAGCAAATATTCCCAATACAGGTGAGAGATTAGAGATGATTGATTACTTAGCTCACCTTGAAGAGAAAATGGTGATGTAGAAAAAGAAAATGGAGGTGATACAAGTTGTTATTAGAAAAGTTAACAGCTTAATAAAGCATCCTATCTTTTTTTAAATAAAAAAAGGGTTCAGACCCCATAGGGAATCTGAACCTGATCGTGGTCAAATTGTACCACTAACATATATGAATGTCAAGAGAGACAACAGGAGTGAAAATTATGAAGTTTTCAGAATTTAAATATGAGCGCCCTAATTATGAGGCGGTTAAAGAAGAAATGGAATTGCTGACTAATGCATTTGAAAATGCAAAGTCAGCAAAAGAGCAAATTGATATTATTTATAAGGTGAATAAAATCCGCAATATGGTTGAGACAATGACAGAGTTATCACTTATTCGTCATAGTATTAATACGAAGGATGAGTTTTATGATAATGAAAATGAGTATTGGGATGAGCATGAACCTCTTTATGAGGAGTTGAATGATAAGTATTTTAAAGTGTTAGTAAAATCACCATTTCGTGATGAAATTGAACAAGAGCTGAGCAAGCAATTTTTTGTAGCAATTGATTGCCAGTTGAAAGCTTTTTCTCCTGAAATTGTTGAAGATTTGCAGGAAGAAAATAAACTTGGAAGTCAATATGATAAAATATTGGCGGAGGCTTTGGTTGAGTTTAATGGTGAGAAGTTAACGCTGCCGGCGCTTGGTAAATATACAAAGGATAAGGATCGCTTGGTGCGTGAAAAAGCATTAAAAGCAAGGTATGGATTCTTTACAGAAAATGAGGAAACATTTGATGAAATCTTTGACAAATTAGTAAAGGTACGTACTAAAATAGCTAAGAAACTAGGATTTAACAGTTTCGTAGAGCTTGCGTATTTAAGAATGCAGCGTGCGTATACCCCACAAGCAGTTCAAAATTTCCGTGATCAAGTGCTAGAACACATTGTTCCAGTTGCAACTTCGCTATATGAAGCACAAAAAGAGCGCCTTGGTTATAATGAGTTGCGTTATTTTGATGAAGGTTTCCAGTATTTATCAGGGAATGCAACGCCAAAAGGGGATCCGAAATGGATTTTAGAACAAGGAGTGAAAATGTATCGTGAATTATCACCTAAAACAGCTGAATTCTTCGATTTTATGATGGATAGTGAATTGCTTGATGTAATCAATCGCCCCAGCAAGATGGATGGCGGTTATTGCTCTAGCTTGCCATATTTTCAAGTGCCATTTATCTTTGCTAATTTTAATGGGACCGCGGATGATATTGATGTTTTAACTCACGAGGTTGGTCATGCATTTCAAGTGCATGAATCACGTCATATTGAGTTACTTGAATTGAGTGAGCCAACAGAAGATGGTTCGGAAATTCATTCGATGAGTATGGAATTTTTCTCTTGGCCATGGATGGAATCATTCTTTAAAGAGGATACGAAAAAGTATAAATATTCTCATTTAAGTGGGGCAATTAAGTTCATACCTTATGGTATTGTTGTGGATGAATATCAGCATATTGTTTATGGCAATCCAAATTTAACACCAGCGGAGCGAAAAACTGCTTGGCGAGAATTAGAAAAGCAATATTTGCCACACAAAAACTATACAGGTTGCGACTATTTGGAACAAGGTAACTGGTGGCAACAGCAGTTGCATATTTTCACAGATCCATTCTACTACATTGACTATGTACTTGCACAAATTTGTGCGCTTCAATTTTGGAAAAGAATGCATGATAATAAAGAAGATGCATGGAATGACTACGTACGACTGTGTCAAGTAGGCGGAATGAAACCCTTCCCCGAATTAGTTAAATATGGTAATCTAAAATCACCATTTGAAGATGGATGTGTGAGTTCAATTATTGCTGAGATAAAAGAGTGGTTGGATAGCAATAAAGATGTGGAATAAAGTGTAGCAGCTGTTTATTGCGAAATAAATAGAAAATACAAGGAGTAAAAAAATGAAAGAAACAATGAAAAAAATAATTAATGATGATTTCAATGGGGCAGTACTAGTAAAAAAAGATGGGACAAAAGTTTTTGAACAAGCTTTTGGCTATCGAGATTTACCGAATGAGATTCCCAACCAAATTGACACTAAATTTGCGACAGCTTCAGCTGGAAAAGTTTTCGTTGCTATAGGAATTTTGCAGTTAGCCTCCCAAGGAAAGTTAAAATTAGAAGATACCATCGGCGAATTGCTATCCATTGATCTGAAAAAAATCAATCCCGAGATCACGGTCGAGCAACTTTTGACGCATACCTCTGGTATTCCAGATTACTTCGACGAATCGGTGATGGAAAATTACGCTGATCTTTGGGAAGAGCTTCCAAATTATAAGATACGCACCTCCGCTGATGTGTTGCCACTGTTTATTGATAAAGAAATGATGTATCCACCGGGTGAGAAGTTTCAGTATAATAACACAGGTTTTGTGGTTTTAGGGCTGATTATTGAAGCGGTTACGAAAGTTCCTTTTGACGCTTATTTGCAGCGGGCGGTTTTTGAGCCAGCGGGGATGAAGGATACGGGTTACTATGAGTTGGATCGCCTGCCTCGAAATTGTGCGAGCAATTATGTGTGGGATGAGGAGCGCGAGGAGCTTTATACAAACATTTTCAGTGTTGATGTTAAAGGAACAGGTGCAGGTGGAGCGTTTACAACTGTTCTTGATATTGAGAAGCTTTGGCACAACCTATTTAACGGGAAACTTCTATCTGATGAGATGGTTGCAAAAATGATAAGTGTGCAAGCTAGCGATGATGAGTCTAAGTATGGCTATGGGATTTGGTTGACAGATGATGAAGAACCTTGGTTTACAGGGTACGACCCTGGCGTGTGCTTCTTTTCTCTTTTTGACCGGAAGCGATCGTTAATGATTGTTGCTATTAGTAATACTAGTGACGATGTTTGGGAGATCGGGAGTAACGTTAGAGACGCAATTGATAAATAAAATAATAAACCTACGGATGAAGCAATAAAAAACACCCTTCCTGCAATCGGCTTTTAGCAGGAAGGGTGTTTTATGGAGTTATTTTTGAAAAGTTTTACCTTGATGATGGATGCAATGTAACTTCTATATATAGCTTCAATTGAATACTTTACCTTTTTTAAGCATCCGCAAAATTGAATTGGTTTCGTATTTCATTTTGCAAGTAAAACTCAATAGTTTTCTGATTTGGAATTTGTGGTAAACCCCAATCAAATTCTTCAAGTGGAATGCACTTTCCTTTCAGAAAATTTTGCCGCGATTCTTTTAACTCATATTCAAATTTTTTAAACATTGCTTTTCTCTCCATATTAATACAACTCCTATATCGTAAATTTTTCTATATTATACATTTTTGATTGTAATTAATCAAGAAAAAATCTTAAATAATTGCGTCTTTGTGCCTAGTTAGATTTTAAATTAATATCAAAAATATTTAAGGGAGGCAATTTCTAATGTTTAGATAATTTATAATTAATTAGAAAAATATTACCAGAAAAGATGGAATCAGATGGTTTGTAGAAAATAGACAAGATAGCTTGCAATTTTGTTAATATCGTTGCAAGATTATTATCACTATAATAGGAAACAGAAGCACGAAAATTCGACAAAGCTATTTCTTTTTCTTCTATTTTATGATATAATGTTTTGATAATAATATCTGAACAATCAGCAAAAAAGAAATGGGGACACTTGGAGTGGAATTTTTATTAGAATTTTTACTAGGATATTTGGTATTCATGCAATTAGTGGCGATTTTTATAACCATACGTGATAAGCGTTCTGCTAAGAAGAATAGATGGCGTGTAAAGGAGAGTACGCTACTACTAGTTTCAATATTAGGTGGATCTGTAGCCATGCTATTTACAATGCATATGATTCGCCATAAAACGCAGCGCAAAAAATTTATAGTTGGAATCCCTTTAATAATAGTACTACAAATTGCATTGATTATCTCCATATTATTCCTGTTATAGAGATGTAATAAACACATTGGCTTTTTATGAAAACGTATATGGCAACTCGAAACTCCACCACATTGGATGGAGTTTTTTGATTTGATGTGGTAAAATAGTTTCAGTTTGAAAATAATGGAGTTGGTAGTTATGTCAAAAGCACCTGTTGCAGTAATTATTTTAGATGGTTTTGGATTAAGAGAAGCGAGCAAGATGAATGCTATTGCGCAAGCAGAAATGCCTAATTTTGATAGATATTGGCATAAATATCCCCACACGACTTTAGTGGCTCATGGCGAGGATGTTGGGTTGCCTGAGGGTCAAATGGGGAATTCTGAGGTAGGGCATTTAAATTTAGGTGCTGGACGTATTGTCTATCAGTCGTTAACGCGTATTAATGTTGCCATAAAAGATGGTTCTTTTTACACATTGCCCCGAATAGTTGGGGCGTTTGCGAAGGCGAAAGATCGTGGAAAGAAAGTTCATGTGCTCGGATTGTTGTCTGATGGCGGCGTTCATTCTCACATGGATCATATGATTGCTTTGGTTGCGGCAGCGAAAGAACAAGGGATTGCCGACGTTTATGTGCATGCGTTTTTAGATGGACGCGATACACCACCAGCCTCAGCAGCGGGCTTTATGGCCGATTTTGAAAAATCTCTATCCGAGTTAGGTGCTGGTCAGATTGCAACGGTAAGTGGTAGGTACTATGCGATGGATCGTGATACAAATTACGACCGTACCCAACATGCTTATGATGCTATGACAGTCGGGACTGGAACTCGTTTTGATACTGCAGTGGAGGGGATCGAGACCTCATATGCTGATGACGTTACAGATGAGTTTATCAAGCCGTTTATTGTGACTGAAGGAGGATTAATCGAGGATGGAGATGTGGTGATTTTTGCTAACTTCCGTCCTGATCGGGCGCGACAAATTTCGATTGCTCTATCTGACCCAGAAAATGTTGCTGCAGCGGCTAAGGTGTCGGTGTTAGATCCTTCACGGGGTCCGAAAGATGTTCACTTTGTCTCGATGATGAGTTATGGACCTGCGGTCGTTGGTCCGGTTGTGTTTGAACAGGAGGAGTTAACAAATACTTATGGTGAAGTGTTAGCGAATAATGGTCTCGCGCAGCTACGTATTGCTGAGACGGAGAAATATCCTCATGTTACGTTCTTTTTTGATGGTGGCGTGGAGATGGAACTTAAGGGGAAGAAGACTGTGCTCATTGATTCGCCGAAAGTTGCAACTTATGATTTGCAACCAGAGATGTCGGCTTATGAAGTGGCCGAGACTTGTGTTGACCAGATTAATAAAGATATATATGACGCGATTGTATTGAATTTTGCTAATGCGGATATGGTAGGTCATAGTGGGATGCTTGAGCCAACGATTAAGGCGATCGCGGCAGTTGATGAGTGCGTTGGGCAAGTCGTTGAGACGATTTTAGCTAAAGGCGGCATAGCAGTAATTGTAGCTGATCACGGGAATGCTGAGATTATGGAAGCTGATGGTGTGCCGCATACTGCGCATACGAGTAGTCCGGTGCCGTTTATTGTAACTAAGGAAGATGTAGTTTTGCGCGAGGGTGGCAGGTTGTGTGATGTTGCACCGACGCTGCTGGCGTTGTTGGGGCTTGAGCAGCCTGCCGAAATGACGGGAAGATCGTTATTTGAAGAATAAGGAACCGTAATTAAATAACTTACCCACTTGCTAGATAAAATTCCTCAACTCGTCGTCGCAGCAAGCCTTATTTGCCTAAAGCAAACCGCATTTGCTGCTTCTCGATTTGAGAAATTTTCTCGTCGCAACCCTCCAAGTTATTTAATTACAGTCCCTAAGATATTTTAGTTAGAGAAAATAAGGTAAATTATTGTCTTTTTTTCTCAGTGCAAAAATTTATCATAGATTTAATTTGGAAAATGCTTTATAATTGAGAATAATGTTTGAAAATTGTGTTTGAATAGGAAGTGATTATAATGTCTGTGTTAAAGCAGATTGAAGAAGCTGGGATTGTCGGTGTTGGAGGTGCAGGATTTCCGACTCATGTAAAGTACAAAGCAGATGTTGAATACCTTATCATCAATGCTGCCGAGTGTGAACCGTTGCTAAAAACGGATCATTATGTGATGAAAAATCATGCCGCAGAGGTTGTCAAGGCAATTGATATCATGAAAGAAGAAGTTGGGGCTAAGTATGCGGTGATTGCTACGAAGGCTTATTATAAGGAAGAGATATCAGCACTCAAGAAAGCGATAGAAGAACTAGGGTCTGATGTTTCAGTTTTTTTGATGGATAATTTCTACCCAGCTGGTGATGAGCAAGTTATAGTTTACGAGGTGACAGGACGGGTGGTTCCCAAAGGGGGCATTCCGGTGATGGTTGGTTGCATCGTTTCAAATGTTTCGACGATGTTAAATATTTACATGGCGATTACAAAGGAGCAGCCAGTAATTTCTAAGCAATTAACAGTAACTGGCGCAGTAAACGCGCCGACTTTACTTGAGGTGCCAATTGGAACACCTTTTGAGAAATGTCTTGAGGCGGTGGGTGGAACAACTTTACCAGATTATCTCTTTATTGACGGTGGTCCAATGATGGGGAGGCTTCATCAGCGAGATGAGTTAAGTGAGAAAGTTGTTACAAAAACAACTTCGGGGCTTATTATTATCAAAGATGATGGCTATTTAAGTAAGTTAAAGCATCAAACGTTGCAACATATTTTTGCACAGACGAAATCTTCATGTGTTCAGTGCACACTTTGCACCGAGCTTTGTCCCCGGCAAATGATTGGACATGATGTTTTCCCCCATAAAGTGATGCGCTATTTTGGTGGTGTAATTAATCCAAAGGTTGTAGAAGATGATGTGGTTTTGCATGGAGCACAACTTTGTTGTGAGTGTGGCATATGTGAAGTTATAGCTTGTCCAATGGGCATCTCTCCACGTCAAGTAAATAAATATGTCAAAAAGGAATTAGCAAATCTTGGTGTCCGTTATCAGGGCGATAAAAAAGAGTTTATTGTTGATCCTATGCGTGAATATAAGGCGGTTTCGCCAAAAAATATTTTAATTAAAATGGGTCTGACCCAATATAGCGAATATCAGCTGAATGAAATGAACACAATTAATATTGATGAAGTATTTATACCGTTAAGTATGCATATTGGGGCACCTTCAGTTCCAATTGTGAATGCTGGTGATAAGGTAGATGCAGGTGATTTAATTGCAACGATACCAGAGGGAGCACTTGGGGCCAACATTCATGCAAGTATTGCAGGGGATGTAATAAGTATAAGTAATAACCAAATACAGATAAAGAAGGCTGTGAAGTGCCAGTGATACTTCACATTTAGTAGTATTTTAAAAGCTTGACAAATAATTAGGTATAGTTAAGAATATAAAGAAGGTGTAGGCATGAAAATAGATACGCTCGGTTTTTTAGAATTAACCAGTATTGCAAAGGGAATTGACGCAGTTGATGCAATGCTTAAAGTTGCACAAGTAGAGCTCATTTCGGCAAAGGCTAGTTGTCCAGGTAAATATTACATAATCATTGCCGGAAATGTTGACTCAGTAAATAGAGCTATTACAGAAGGTGTGCAAATTGGATCAGCTCATCTAGTTGGAAAGCTTGTGATACCACGGATTGCTCAGCAGGTAATTAAAGGAATTAATTGTACAGAAGTTCCTGATAAACTAAATGCAATTGGAGTGATGGAATATTATTCCTGTGCTGGCTCGATTATTGCCGCTGATGCTGCTATAAAAGCAGCTGATGTTAAAATTATGGCGATTCGGCTCGCGACAGCATTAGCAGGGAAGTCTTATGTAGTTGTAACTGGCGATACATCAGCTTGCCAGAAAGCGATTGATGCAGGTATTAATGCAGCAAAAGAAGAAGCAATGCTTATTCATAAAGTGGTTATTTCACGCCCACGAAAAGAATTATTTGAAAGTTTAATTTATTAATATTAGGTGGTGGGGCAAGTGGAAGCAAATAGTGAAAAGAAAAGATTTATTCAGGAGTTCGTACCCGGAAAACAAGTCACATTAGCTCATTTAATTGCGAATCCTAACAAAGATATTTATGCGAAACTAGGTGTTCCTAATGAAGGTAATGCTCTCGGGATTTTAACGATTACTCCAAGTGAGGCAGCTATTATTGCTAGTGATGTTGCCACAAAATCAGGAGATGTTAAAATTGCCTTTCTGGATCGCTTCAGTGGTTCAGTTGTGTTAAGCGGTGATATATCTTCAGTAGAGTCGGCTTTGAAGCAAGCTATTCATACTTTGAATTCGATTTTAGCTTTCTCAATTCCTGAGATCACTAGGAGTTGATTCTATTGAAAAAAATAATGGTCATTGGTGCTGTTGATAGTGGGAAAACAACGTTATGCCAGAGGCTACATGGGCATGAATTAGTTTATAAGAAAACCCAAGCGATTGAATACTTTCCAGAAGCTATTGATACTCCTGGAGAATTTTCGCAGCAACGAATGTTCTTAAGTCGGTTAATGATGACGGCCACTGAAGCAGAAGTTATTGTTTTATTGCAAAGTGTAAAGCAACCCAATCAGGTATTTCCTCCTTTAATGGCGAACATGTTTAATAAGTCAGTGATTGGTGTTATTACTAAGATTGATCTGGCGTCTGATGAAGAAATTTCCCTTGTTAGAAAGCAGCTAGAGCTTGCAGGAGTGGAAAAAATTTTCGAGGTTTCCGCTTTGACGAATCAAGGTGTTGAGGAGCTTTTGGACGAGTTGGGAGGATCCTATTCAGTGCCTAGTGAACCCTTTCGGTGATCAATTTGAGAAATCCCCTAAAGTCGTTTAAGGTCATTTCTAAAGTATTATGCTCTTAAGCTTCCACTCTGAATAGAAACTTCGCAGTTTCTATTCAAGCACTTGTAAGTCTATATCGCATTAAAAATGCGAAGACTTAAGGGCGCGCGCCTTTCGGCTTACAGCGGTAGTTATTTGGAGTGAAAATTTGTGGGGCTTACGCCACCCACAAAATTCCGACTCCAAACAACTACCAGAATGGTTGGGGTTAGCGGTAGAACATATAGGCACTGAACAGGCTAAAGTTGGGAGGGTTGTAGCAATGAATGATGTTATCTATAGTGTTGGAATTGATTTGGGAACATCAACTACGCAAATGGTTATTTCAAAGTTAACGATGAAAAATCTTGCTGCTGCTTTTTCTATTCCGCGCATTGAGATTATTGATAAAGAGGTTATGTTTAGAAGTGAGATTATTTTTACGCCGCTTGTTGCTCAAAATTTGATTGATATGGAGCCGATTAAGAAGTTTTTAGACGAACAGTATGAAAAGTCAGGGTTTTGCCGAGATCAGATTCAGGTAGGGGCAGTTATTATTACGGGTGAAACAGCACGAAAGGAAAACTCGCAACTTGTCCTTGAGGCATTAAGTAGCTATGCAGGTGAGTTTGTGGTCGCGACAGCAGGACCAGATTTGGAGAGTATTATTGCAGGATTTGGTGCAGGTGCGCAAGCTTATTCAAAGAAGCACCACCAAGTTGTGGTAAATCTGGATATTGGGGGCGGCACGACGAATGTTGTCGTTTTTAAGGATGGCGAGCTGGTTGATACTGCCTGTTATGATATTGGCGGTAGATTAATTAAGGTAAATAAAACGACAAAGGTAATTGAATATATTTCTCCGAAATTAGCGGAAATTATTAAGCAAGAAGATTTGTCAATCAAGGTTGGTGTAGTAGCAACTAGCGGATTATTAATGCCGATAATCAATATTCTTGTAGACAGTTTAGCGTACGCAGTTGGTCTTGGGAAGAAGCCTAAATATATCGATTTACTTATGACTCATAAACATCTTAAAAATAGGGATAATTTGTCATGTATCTCTTTTTCTGGTGGAGTGGCGGATTGCATTCACTTAGAGGCTGATAGGGATGAATTTGCGTATGGTGATATTGGTATTTTGCTTGGGCAGAAAGTCAAAGATTCACAGTTAATGAGAGAAAAAATGGTAGTCGCAGGGGCTGAGACCATTAGGGCAACAGTAGTAGGAGCGGGTTCTCATACGACCCAAGTAAGTGGAAGTACGATTACATACATAAATGAAACCCTGCCGCTTAAAAACATCCCAGTATTAAAACTCACTAAAGCAGATGAAAATCAATCTGGGGATGTACTAGCACAAATTATTACAGAAAAACTTTCTTGGTATCAACCAGAAGGCGAGGATCAAGTGGTTGCACTAGGGCTTGATGGATTTAAAAACCCATCTTTCGAAGAAATTATCAATCTTGCTAAGGCTATTCGAGCTGGATATGCTAAAGAAATTGCTAAGGGGTGCCCGTTAATCATTCTTTTAAGAGAAGACAACGGTAAATCACTTGGTCAAGCTATCCTCAGGATGGTACCAAAAGGACAAGCGGTTATTAGTTTAGATGGGGTTGCAGTAGAAAGTGGGGATTATGTAGACATAGGAATGCCGGTTGCCGGTGGAGCTGTGTTGCCTGTTATTGTGAAGACGTTGGTTTTTGAGAGGTAAAAGAAGGAGGTAAGTAATCTAATGATACTAAAAACAAAGCTTTTTGGAAAAGTTTATCAATTTTCTTCTGTTATGGATGTGATGGCAAAAGCAAATGAGGAAAAATCGGGAGATAGATTAGCGGGGATTATAGCGACTAGTGCTGAAGAAAGAGTAGCGGCCAAGGTAGTTTTATCGCAGTTAACTTTAAATGATTTATTTAATCATCCAGCTGTGCCATACGAAGATGATGAGGTTACGAGGATTATTATTGATGATGTAAACACAAGAATTTTTAATCAAATTAAAAACTGGACTGTTGAAAATTTGCGTGAGTGGATTTTAGATTTTGGTACAACTGATTATGAGATCAAACATATTGCACGAGGATTAACTGCGGAAATGGTAGCTGCCGCTTGCAAATTAATGACGAACATGGATTTAATTTATGCTGCAAGTAAAATTAACATTACGAAAACGGCAAATACAACCATTGGCGAAGCAGGAACGTTTTCAGCCAGGTTGCAGCCTAACCATCCAACTGATGATGTTGATGGTATTTTAGCTAGTACGATGGAAGGTTTAACTTATGGAATTGGTGATGCATTAATTGGATTAAATCCGGTCGATGATTCGACAGAATCGGTTAAGCGTGTCCTTCATAAATTTGAAGAATTTCGCAATAAGTGGGAGATTCCAACACAAACATGCGTTCTTGCTCATGTAAGAACTCAAATCGATGCTGTTAGAGAAGGGGCACCAACAGGGTTAATTTTCCAGTCGATTGCCGGCTCAGAAAAAGGAAATACGGCCTTTGGTTTCGGTGCAGCTGATTTGCAAGAAGCGAAAGAATTGTTGATGAAAGAGGGGCAGGTCGTTGGTCCAAATGTCCTTTACTTTGAAACAGGGCAAGGATCAGAACTATCCTCAGACGCCCACAATGGTGTGGATCAATTGACGATGGAAGCTAGATGTTATGGTTTTGCCAAGCGATTTGATCCTTATGTTGTAAACACAGTTGTTGGTTTTATCGGTCCCGAGTACTTATATGATTCTAAACAAGTTATCCGAGCTGGTTTAGAAGACCATTTTATGGGCAAACTATCAGGACTTTCAATGGGCTGTGATGTTTGCTATACCAATCACATGAAAGCCGATCAAAATGATGTCGAAAATTTAGCGGTATTATTAGGGACGGCTGGCGTAAATTTTGTCATGGGAATTCCAAACGGCGATGACGTAATGTTAAACTATCAGACGACTGGTTACCACGAAACAGCGACGCTACGCCAATTGTTAAGTAAGCGCCCGATAAAAGAATTTGAAACATGGATGGAGAAGATGGGCTTGATGGAAGATGGCAAGCTAACGAAACTAGCAGGCGATGCTTCAGTGTTTTTGTAAGAGGCTGTGAAGTGCCTGTGACACTTCACATTTAGTAGTCTTCGAAAAGTAGAAAATTTAAATGAGGCAAGATAGAAATATAAGGAGGTCAGGTAATGAGATTAAAAACAACTGTATCAGGCGTAACTTATCAATTTGATTCAGTAAGAGATGTTCTAGCAAAAGCAAATGAAGAAAAGTCTGGCGATGTACTCCTGAAAATTGCCGCACGTTCCGCCGGAGAACGGGCAGCGGCAAAAGTAGTTCTAAGCGAGCTTACCTTAGAAGATATTAGAAATAATCCAGTCATTGACCCTGATATTGATGAAGTTGCGAAAGTTGAAGAAGAAACAATTAATGAAACAATATATAACGAGATTAAAAATTGGACTGTTAGTTACTTAAGAGAGAAAATCCTTGCTCATGAAACAAATAGTCGTGAGATTTTGCGTATTGGTCGCGGCATAAATGGAGCGATGGCAGCAGCAGTTGCTAAAATTATGTCAACCATGGACTTAATTTATGCAGGGAAGAAAATTATTGTTCGTGCTACTTGTAATACCACAATTGGGAATCCAGCAAATCTCGCTTTTAGATTGCAAGCAAATCATCCCACAGACTCCCCAGAAGGAATCTTGCTCTCTGTTATGGAAGGGGTTTCCTATGGTTGTGGGGATGCTTGTATCGGCATTAACCCAGTGGACGACACGGTAAATAATGTTACACGGATAATGGATGCAATATATGAATTTATGATGGAATGGGGCTTGCCTACGCAGACGGTTGTGCTAGGTCACTTAAGTACGCAAATGGAATGTATTGATAAAGGTGCGAAAGCTTCCATGTTATTTCAAAGTCTTGCAGGTACTGAAGATGCTAATAGCGCTTTCGGGATTAATGATAAAATGTTGACTGAGGGTTGTGAATTAATCAGAAAATATGGGATTGCTACCGGTCCTGATTTGATGTATTTTGAAACTGGTCAAGGCTCAGAGTTGTCAATTGATGCAGCGCACGGAATTGATCAGCTTACCCTTGAGGCGAAAAAGTATGTCTTAGCAAGAAAATACAAACCATTTATGCTAAATACAGTGTCTGGCTTTATTGGACCGGAAACGATTTATGATGGAAAGCAGATGCTTCGGGCAGCCATTGAGGATCATTTTATGGGTAAACTGCTAGGAATTCCGATGGGAACAGCGCCAGTGTACACAAATCACACAGTTATGGATCAAAACGATCATGAAATGGCAACAATGCTCCTTGCACTCGGCGGCTCGAACTTTTTTATGGGCGTCCCCTGTGGCGATGATGTCATGCTAAGCTATCAAGACACAAGTTTTCACGACGATGCAACCTTACGAGAGCTCACAGGCAGAACACCAATCAGAGAATATCATGACTGGCTAATAAACCACGAAATCATGGATGAGACTGGAATCCTAACTCCAAAAGCAGGAGATGCAACGCTATTCTTAAAGAAAGGAGGAGGATAATCATGTCAATTTCAGACCAAGAATTAAGAGAATTAGTCGAAAAAACACTTAAAGAGTACATGAATGAAAACAGAAAAACAGCTAAAGATGTTGCCACAACAGCTAAGAGCAATAAATCCTCTTCCGCAGAAGAAGTTCCTGACATTACTGCCATTGATTTAAAAAAGCGCTTGCTTGTACCGAACCCAGTAAATTCGGAAGCGTATTTAGCGTTGAAGGCGAAATCCCCAGCAAGAGTTGGTGTGTGGCGTAGTGGTCCCAGGTTAAAAACAGAGACTTTACTAAGATTTTGGGCTGACCATGCTGCTTCTCAAGATGCAGTTGCAGGTGAAGTTTCACAGTTGCTTATTGAAAAACTTAATATGCTGCCAGTTAAAACAAAATGTAAAGATAAAGCTGAGTATTTACAACGAACAGATTTAGGAAGGCAGTTTGATCCTGAGGAAGTTGAGAAAATCAGACAAAATTGTGAGCAAAATCCAAAAGTTCAAATAATTGTTGCCGATGGCTTAAGCTCTACTTCGATTGAGAGAAATGCCGAGGATATAATACCCGCCATTAAACTGGGGTTAGAGTTAGAAGGAATACAGCTTGGGCGGATAATTTTCGTGAAATATGGCAGAGTTCCGGCGATGGATGTGATTTCTGAAGTGACTAAAGCTGATGTTTGTTGCTTATTAGTCGGAGAAAGACCAGGTTTAGTTACAGGCGAAAGCATGAGTGCTTATATCGCCTATCAAGCAACTGTCGGAATGCCAGAAGCAAATCGGACTGTTGTTTCTAATATTTATCGTGGCGGGACACCAACTGTTGAAGCTGGAGCGCATATTGCCTATATTATTAAGGAAATGCTTGATAAAAAAGTTAGTGGAGTGAATTTGAAACTTTAGGTCTAGGAGGGTTAGAAATGGTTAATGAAAAAGAAATAAAATCAATAGTTGCATCCGTTTTGCAAAATATGGATTTTAAGTTAAAAGCTAATGATCAGATATTAGATGATATTACCGAGGTGGATATACGCCAGCAATTTTTAGTACCAGAGCCAGCAGACGCGCCAGGCTATTTGCGAATGAAAGAAAAAACGCCAGCACGATTGGGGTTATGGCGAGCAGGTCCACGTTATAAAACGCAGCCAATGCTTCGCTTTCGAGCGGATCATGCAGCTGCCCAAGATGCGGTATTTTCGTATGTTTCAGAGGATTTAATCAAGGAAATGAACTTTGTTTGCGTATCGACCAAATGTCGGGATAAAGATGAGTACATTACACGTCCTGATTTAGGGCGTCAATTTGATGAGGAAAATGTCAAGATAATCGGAAGTAGCATTAGGAGGGATCAACAAGTACAAATTATTGTTGGTGATGGACTATCATCAGCTGCCATAGAAGCTAATATTAAGGATGTGTTACCTTCTATTAGACAAGGATTGCAAATGTTTGGATTAGATTATAGTGAAGTATTATTTATAAAACATGCCCGAGTACCAGCGATGGATCAAATTGGTGAGATAACTGGTGCAGATGTGATTTGTTATTTAATTGGTGAGCGTCCAGGATTAGTAACGGCAGAATCAATGAGCGCCTATATTGCGTATAAGCCGACAATTGGCATGCCGGAAGCACGTCGCACTGTGATTTCAAACATCCATAAAGGTGGAACACCAGCGGTTGAAGCAGGTGCTTATATTTCAGAAGTAATTAAAAAAATGATTGATCATAAAAAATCAGGGATAGAATTAAGAGAAGTTTAATGGAGGTAGTAAGTCATGAAAAATGAACGTTTAGGTGCAGAGGTATTAAGTGTTAAATTAATTTCCAATGTGAATCCGCAGATGGCAGCGGCATTAAAACTCGCGCCCAATCAAAAGTCTATTGGGCTAATTACATCTAATTGCGATGACGTAACTTATGTTGCTTTAGATGAAGCAACAAAAGCAGCTCAAGTAGATGTTGTTTATGCGAGGAGTTTTTATGGGGGAGCGGACAATGCCAACTCTAAGCTTGCAGGTGAAGTTATCGGAATTATTGCTGGTGCAAATCCTGCTGAAGTGAAAAGTGGATTACGCACGGCAATGTACGAAATTGAAGAAGGCTCTAGTTTTTATAGCGCCAATGATGATAATACTATTATGTATTTTGCTCATCTAATTTCTCGTGTAGGTAAGCATTTGTCAAAAGAAGCAGGCGTTGCTGAGGGAAGTTCACTCGCCTATTGCATCGCGCCACCCCTTGAGGCGATGTATGGAATAGATGCCGCTTTAAAAGCAGCCAACGTAGAAATTGCAGCATTCTTTGAACCACCATCGGAAACTAATTTTGGAGGAGCTTTACTTACAGGTAGTCAATCAGCGTGTAAGGCAGCTTGTGAAGCATTTGCAAATGCGGTAAATCAAATAGCTGATAATCCGATTGAAATGGTGTGATATGAGTTAGAAAAAAAAAGTGAACAGGAGCCCAGATTTTTTGCTGGTGTTTCAGTTCACTTTTTTACGTTTCTTTCAATTTCGGCATCACATATGACCTAGTGGCTTGTGTCATCTAAAACTGTACAAAAATCCCCAGTAGGGAAAAAACAACTAACAGCTCGTGGGGATTTCAACCTTTGTAAGGTAAGCGCGGTATAAAAAGACGGATACACAAAAAAGCGATGAAAGAACCACTTCTTCGGTGATCATTTACTACTCATCAACCTTTTCAACTGTTTTTCGGCAAAAAGGTTGATCAAATCACGGGATTTTCACTGAACAGACTGACTTCATCAACCTTTTGGAGGTTTTT
>Ga0123355_10002976_pt1 | contig 24075 bp, 16 predicted proteins | sample TergutEmb28metaG_3_FD_89872 | JGI IMG/M metagenome (GOLD analysis project Ga0123355, IMG submission 89872) | Embiratermes neotenicus P1 segment gut microbial communities from Petit-Saut dam, French Guiana - Emb289 P1 | ecosystem: Host-associated > Arthropoda: Insects > Digestive system > Gut ... | reverse complement strand
TCGCACCTGAAAACCGACACGGTGACTATAGAACAAAAACGGAGGTACAAGCCAATGAACAACGAAACCAGAACCGACAACTTTAGTGAAAATGTGCTATCTATAATCAAGTCCAAGGATATGACTTCCCTGAAAACACTGCTGGCAAGCGCCAACGAAGTAGACATCCTGGACATGATTCAAGATTTGTCTGCGGAAAATCAGGCAATTGTCTATCGCCTGCTGTCAAAGGATACAGCTCTATTCGTATTCGAGCGTCTGGACACATACTACCAGCAAAAACTTATCCGCTCCTTTACGGAGGAATCGGCAATTGAAATAATCACAGCCCTTGACCCAGACGAGCGGGTGCGCCTCTTTGACGAAATGCCAGCAACTTTTACAAAAAAGATGTTGGCCGCCCTTTCCCCAGAAGAGCGGGAAATGACTAACCTGCTGATGGGATACAACGCCCAAACCGCCGGGCATATCATGACCCCAGAATATGTGCGCATAAGCCGCAGCATGACCGTAGCTGAGGCTTTGGATAAGGTAAAGGAAACCGCAAAAACAATAGAAACAATCTACACCATCTATATAACCGACGACTCCAGGGTCTTGGAAGGCGTAATTTCCCTGCGGGAACTGCTGATTGCAGATCCCGCCCAAAAAGTCGAAGATGTGATGCAAGGCATAGTGGCTAAAGTCCACACGGACACCGACCAAGAAGAAGTTGCAAGGCTGCTGCAAAAGCTAGACTGGCTGGCTGTGCCAGTAGTAGACAACGAAAACCGTCTGGTTGGTATCGTAACCATTGATGACGCAGTAGACATTTTGGAAGAAGAAGCCACGGAAGATATCTTGGATGCTGCCGGTTTTTCCGATATTGCTGTAAAGGAAGCCGACCGCAGTGAGGTGCTTACCAAGGGCAGCCTTTGGAAAATATGGGCTGTTCGCCTTCCATTTTTGATTATTACACTGGCGGCAGGCATGGCAGCTGGCCTTATTATCGAAGGCTTTGAAGAGATACTTGAAAGCGTTGTCATTGTGGCGTTCTTTATCCCCCTTATTATGGACATGGGAGGCAATGTTGGTACTCAGTCCTCGACAGTGTTTGCCCGTGGGGTTGTGCTTGGGCATATCAATATTAAGCAGTTTTTGCGGCCTTTCCTCAAGGAGCTGGGTGTTGGCTTTTCCATGGGGGTTTTGGTAGGCGTTATTTCCGGAGGGATAATTTCTCTTTGGCTGGGTATGCCTATGCTGGGAGTTGCTGTAGGCATTTCTCTTGTTGCAACAATGACTCTTGCTGCGGTTTTGGGCTTCTTGGTTCCATTTACCCTTATGAAGCTGAAAGTGGATCAGGCGGCAGGCTCTGCACCGGTTATTACATCTATCAAGGATATTTCTGGGCTGTTTATTTACTTTGCACTGGTTGCTGTGCTGATGAGCGGATATCTTGCAGAGGCGGGCAGCTATGCAGCAGGTAGATATGATGTCACAGGGATGGATGTAACGGTTGATGGGATTCATTTTTTTGTGGATATGGAAGAGGAAGCAGCTATTGCAATGGGCCGGACTGGTAGTGCCCGCGACATTGTTATCCCTGAGGAAATCACTGTGCGGGGAGAGGTATTTCCGGTTACGGGCATTGCTGCTGGAGCCTTTCGGGACATGGGGCTGACAAGCCTTGTATTGCCGGGCTCTATTGCCGAAATCGGTAACAGTGCATTTAGAGAAAATCAGCTTGCATCACTGTATCTGCCGTCATCTATTGAAAGTATCGGCAACAATGCTTTTAGGGATAACCAGCTCACATCAGTGGTATTTTCTGAAGGGCTTGAGGGGCTTGCGGTTATTGGCGAGAATGCATTTAGATCCAACTTATTAGAGGAAATAGACTTGCCCCGCTCATTGGTTTCAATTGAGCGGGGTGGGTTTAGAGACAATTCACTTAAGCATGTGGAGCTTCCCCAATACTTCGAGGTGCTGGGCTCTCGGGCTTTTATGGATAATGAGTTGGTTTCGGCTGTTATCCCGGGCTCCTTGGCTGAGTTTGCGTATCATCCTGATACCGGGCAATATGAGCATTTTCGTAACAATAATCTGGAGAGGATATATACCGATATGTGCAACACGGCATATGTGGCAGATTTGCTTACTTCTACGGTGCTGAGTGTGCAGTCCTCTGAGATCACGGTAATTATTGATGCATATTTTAATGAAACTATGTTTATCCGCGACAATTTTGCTGATAGTCCTGATTGGGTAGCTGTGGAGTAGTATGCAGGATAACTATATTTCCACAAACAACGCCATAATGCCGTATATAATCAGCGCGCCCCCCGAGATAACATGGCTCCATACAGCAGGTATCCGCTTCACATGTTTTGTCCTGGCAAGATAAAACGACAGTGCTGAGTATGCAAAGTGTGCAAAAGCAACAGTAAGCGGGATGACAATGTTCGAGCCAGGGAGGAAAATAAAAGTAATGCCCATAGTGATAAGCATAGCCTCAATGCTCATCACAAGACCCACAAGCACAAATGTCTTGATAGATGTGCCTTCTTCCCATGTCTCTCCCATTTGGCGCTTCATACGCTGGCACATAAAGTAATGTAAAATGGTCCAAAGCCCAAGAGATATAAACGCAAACCCTACAATAAGGTCAGGGTCAATGGGTATGATTTCATATATCTGCCCCGCAACAAAAAATCCAAGAATGCAAAGACCTAGTAAGAAAAGATTAATCACCGCCAGATACAAAAACCTACAACTCTTTTGCAGCCCCAGTGAGAGCCCAATAAAAAACGCATCCACCGATACAATCAGCCCCGACAAAATCGGCATAAACATAGGACATGCCCCCTAATAATAAAATTAGCGTAAGGAAAAATGTTTTCCATACGCTAATGTATGTTGGCCTGTCTTGATGTGTTACTGCTTGTTTGCCATAAATATTTGCTGTAAAACAGGGTTTGCGAGTGCTATGAAAGCGGGGCCTCGGTGGTGTCGTGAAACAGGCCTTGAGAGTGGGGGATGGTATGCCGGATAATAAATTTTACACCCTTAAGGGGTATGCTCTCTTGGAGGGTAATGCAATCACATATTCCATGGAAGATTACCTGGAAATGATATATAGAATTCATGTCTCTGGGGAGGCTGTAAGAGTTGGTGCACTGGCGTATAGGCTAAATGTAAAACCCTCCTCCGCAACAAAAATGGTGGCCAATCTTAAAAAAGAAGGCCTGGTGGCGTCCGAAAAATACGGCTACATAAAGCTTACAAATACAGGGCTTGAACTTGGAAAATATCTTGTTTACAGACACGATATCTTGCATCGTTTTTTGTGCTACATAAATCAGTCCTGCGATGAGCTGGAGCAGGTGGAAAAGATTGAACATTTTATTAATCCTGAAACAATAGGGAATATTAGTAAATTTTTGGATATGGCTACTAACAAAACCCTTGAAAATCCTGCAAAACCCTGTCAAAATGGGGCGTACTTTTCCGATGAATGATGAAAGAGGTTACATGATGCTTACAGATAGAAGGTCACGAAGATTGTTCTTTACGTCTTTTACTATAACCGTAATTATTTTTTACATGATTGTAGGGGGCAGCGTACTTGCATGGCGCAGCCTTGTGCGTCCGCCACAAAGACCTCCCATGGGGGGACATATTGATTCTAGCGTTGTTGCAGACCCTCAGGATACAAGCCCCGGTGAGTACTATGACGAGCCGGCCTTTGATATTGTTGTGCCACACCCGGAGGATGCCGCTATCAACAGAGACCCGCCCATTGTTTTTACCGACGAAGACCGCAGGCCGGATTTTTACACTTTTCTTATTTTTGGGTATGACGAAGGGCTTAATGCAGACACAATTATGGTAGCAGCATATGATGCCGCAACACAAAGCGCCTACATAATAAGCATCCCCAGGGATACCCAAGTAGACGTGCAACGTAGTGTGCGCCGTATAAATTCCGCCTATGCGGCAGGGCGTGCACAGGGCGGTGGTCACACAGGTGGCGTGGATCAGTTGAAGCGTGAAGTCCAGACAATTATAGGCTTCAGGCCTGACTTCTATGTAAGCCTGGACGAGGATATCTTTATTGTATTGGTGGATGCTGTAGGAGGGGTGTATATAGATGTGCCTTTTCATATGCATTACCGAGATCCGTATCAAAACTTGTATATAAATATCCCGGCAGGCCGTCAGCGTCTGGACGGAGAGGGTGCATTGGGGTTTGTTCGCTTCCGCTACCACTATGGGCGGCGCTCTGCTATCTCTGTCCATCAGCGCATGGAGCATCAGCACCAGTTTATCGCGGCAATGATGCAGGAGCTTTTGTCTCCACTTACTATTGTGCGCATTCCACAGCTTATTCGGGCCTATCGCAACCATGTAGACACAGATTTGTCGATAGGAGACTTGCTTTGGTTTGGCACAGAGTTTGCCGGCGGGGAGGTTACGCTGGGGGCATATAACTATCCTGTTACAAGCGTAAGAACATCCCGGTGGTATGATGTGCCTGTAGTGGATGAGGCACTGGAGTTGATTAATCGCACTGTTAATCCCTTTACCCAAGATATTACGGCGGATATGTTGCGGTTGGCCCCACCTCGGTAATGGGGGGAAAGTCTAATGTTTATGTATAATTAATTTAGTATAAAATAACCCTGCATCTTCGTACAAGAAATGCAGGGTTGTATTATTTATTCTTTTGTTATAGTGATTAAAGAGAGGAGGGGGGACTGTGGATTGGTTAGAACGTTTTACTGCTTCCATTGACTATATTGAAAATAATCTTGATGGCGAAATTGAATACACAGTAGCCGCACAAAAGGCTTGTTGTTCAGAATTTCATTTTTCAAGGATATTTTCTTCATTAACTGGCGTAACGCTTTCCGAATATATTCGTCGCAGACGGTTAACAAAAGCCTCCTTTGATTTGCAGATGGATATGGGAAAAGTTATAGATATTGCGCTTAAATATGGCTACGAATCGCCAGATGCTTTTGCCAGAGCCTTCAAAAAATTGCATGGAATACCACCTAGTGCTGTCAAAGATAGTAACTCACCACTTAAAGCATATCCCCGCATATCCTTTCAAATCATAATAAAAGGAGATGTGGAAATGGAGTACCGCATTGAAAACATTGATTTTGAAGTGCGTTTTGTAGGGAAAAGCTACCCAGTTAAGACGGCAAAGGCTTTCAGGATTATTCCTGAATTGCGCCGAAAGGCTAATCATGACGGACTTCAGCAAAAGCTGGTTGATATGTCGTGGGAAAATCCTAAATGTAAGCTGGAAAGTCTTGTTGGTATTTGTGGTAAAGAAGCCGCTATTATGGATGAACAATTCGATTATTTTATGGGTGTGCGCTACGACAGCGAAATCCCAGAAACTATGGAAGAACTTACTATCCCGCCTTGCACATACGCTGTATTTCCTAACGTTGTAAACGCATGGAAACGGCTGTATTCGGAATGGTTGCCTACATCGGGGTATGAGCTTGCCAATCAACCATGTATTGAGCACTACTTGGGGCCAGGTCATAAGGTCAAGCATGAGTTGTGGGTTCCAATTGTGGATAAGTGAAAAGGGCTGTCACGGTTTTTGATTCCCGTGACAGCCCTTTGTGTCGTTTACATATTATAGCAAATTAATTAGAAATTTGTTTTATTGCAAAGCAGTAAACTGAACAGTAATAGCATCCAGCATCTCAACATCATATCCAAAAATATTGGACACAGCGCGGAAAGGCAAGAAGATATTTCCACCTTCATTGATAGTACGCAGTTGTCCGCGGGCCCTACCAGAAAGCGGCCCAGCCCATCCAGCAAGGTCTGTTTCGGTTTGGTTTACGCCATTTACTGTAACAGCTGCGCGGGTGTCATTGGATGTCACAGACAGTGCAATGGTATTGCCGTTGGTATGCCTACCGGTGACGGTGGCCCAACCTGCTATAGGGGAGTTGAACACAATCTCGGTATTGGGGTCAGACTCAATAAGCAGTGCAAATGCGCGAAGAGAAACATAACCAACACCATCACGGAAGAAGATAGGCGGCCCAACAACACCAGGGAAGGTGTCGGTAGTCCTTACAGGGAAAGATCTGGGGCTTGTTGTGCCAGGCGGTGGTGTTATAGTAGGCGCTTGCCCGTATGGGAAGGTTGCAAAGCCCCGCCACTGAGGTGTGCTAAACCCGGTTGCCCCCGTCAAGAATGTAATGCGGAAGTTGGGAGCAGTGTCTGCAAAGGTATTGTTGCCAAAGGTGACATTTGCGCCGTTCATGTGGGCAAAAGATGCCCGTACAAGGCTGGATGCCCCTGTGAAGGCATTGTTGCCGATAGACGTGACAGACTCCGGTATGTTTATCGAAGTAAGGCTGGTGGCCCCGGCAAAGGTATTGCTGCCGATTGTCCTCAAGGTTGTTGGAAGAACTACCTGGGTGACAAGATGGTTTTGGAAAAATGCCACATCTCCAAGCCCGGCCACAGGCATCCCGTAAATTACAGATGGGATGGTAACGGTAGTGCCTGTTCCTGTGAAGCGTGTAATTACCACCTCATCACGGGAGATGCCCCCAGCACCCGGTAGTGTGACCCTGCGGATAGTGAACTCGAAGTCACCATGAACAAGAATTGTCTCGCCTATCTTAGGCTCTGCAAAATAACCTCGCCACGCAGGTGTAGTAAACCCGGCAGCACCATATGGGAACAAAATTCTAAAGCTTGGTGCAACACCAACAAAGGCGTATGCGGCAAAGGTGGTTATTAGGTTTGCGTTTGTATGCTCCAGCACAACTGTTGCAAGATTTCTGCAATTGAACACGGCATATGCCCGTATTGTTGTTACTGATTGAGGGATTATTATGGAAGTGATTGTCTGATTATTTGCAAAGGTTTCGCTGTCGATGACTCTAACAGGGAAGCCTTGGATGCTGCTTGGAACCACAACTACGGCCTCAGTGCCGCCAAACCCGGTAAGGGTAACTTGCCCGCCGGATATGGTGTAAGTCCATCTTTGTGGGTTTGCAGTAAAGCCATTCCATACAGGCGTAGTAAAGCCTTCCGAGTCTACAGGGAAGTATATCCTAAAGTCTGGGTGTACCCCTGCAAATGCTGCCGATGGGAAATAGGTGAATACATTGGCGTTGGTATGTTGTAAATACAGAACCTCTAGGTTAGGGGCATTGGTAACAGCGTTGTCGGAAATAAATGCCACGCTTGCAGGGATTACAAGCTCCCTAAGCTCAGTATTGTTGACAAAGATATTGGGGCCCAAATACCGCACAGGCCTGCCGCCGATTGTAGCCGGTATCCTGATTGTTGGAGCAGAGCCGGTAAACCCGGTTATGATAAGCCCTTGGCCTGTCCACTCCGAGTATTCCCATACGCCGCCATGCTCTGATTGTGAGGGGAAGCCACGCCATGTAGGCTCGCTAAACCCAGTGGATTGATCAGGGAACATGATTCGGAAGTTTGCATTGCGGGTATCTGTATGCCCAAAGGCCCAAGCGCTGATGCTTTGTACTGTTGCACCATCAGTATGCAAAAACCGTGCTGTTACAAGGTTTGGCCCTGAAATAGCGTTGTTGGCAATGGTGTGCACGCTTGCGGGTATTACCACTTCCTGCAATGCGGGGGAGTTGGTGGCGGTAAGGACATTTGAGCCAATGCTTACAACAGCCCTGCCACCAATAGATGCAGGTATTGTTATTGATGTTAGGTTGTTTGGCCCTGTAAACCCTGTAATAGTAACAGGCCCGGTTCCTGTTGCGGGGGTGAAATTCCACCATGCTAGATTTCCGTCGTTGGTAGACCAGCTACGAGTTACGCCAACAGGGGAGACAAAGGGTATATATGTGGCGGCATCCGAGCTTATAGGCCTGGTAAGCCGTAAGGCCTCAGGTACTCCGGTAAAAACAGTGGCATTCTCAAATACCTGTCCGACGCGCAAGGTTAGCCCGTTGGGGTGCTGGAAGTGAACTTCCGTAAGAGCGGTGCTGTTGGCAAAGGCCATTGCACCAATAGATTGCACGCTTGCAGGTATAGTAGCATTGCGCAAGCCAGGCATCCCAAAGAATGCGTTGGCGGCAATTGTATTTACGCTGCTTGGTGATTCAAATGAAATGGACGTTATATTATTCCTGGCAGTGGCCTGCATACCATGAAATACCGTCCCGGCAATGGTGTGTACCGCTGCGCCGGAGGGACCGGTATTTGGAAATACGATGGATCCATTGGCGGGTACATTTCCAATAAAGCTGTTGATGATATATCCGCTGTCAGAGAGGGTGAATAAAAAGTTGCTATCTTGTTGAGTAGCTACCCATGTACCATTGCTGCGTAGAATCTGCACAGGGGTATGCCTGTTTGTGTTTGTGCCATCCCCAAGCTGGCCAGACCAATTGCTGCCCCAGCCCCATAATGAGCCGTCCTGGCCAATAGCCATGCTATGATTGCCTCCGGCTGTGGCGCTGACCATGGTGGTGGGCAATCCGCTAACAGGTGATAATCTAAAATTAGTGCCGGATACTGTGGATGTTATTGTGCCATTTCCTAGCTGGCCGTGGCTGTTGTTGCCCCAGGCAAGCATATTGCCGGAAATATCAATAGCAAGGGCATGGCTGTGACCGGCAGCGATAAAGGAAATACCTCTTCTGCCGCCTGTGATATGGTTGTTTAACGGCTCGCCGTTGTTGGCGCGGCGGTCTGCGTTTACCACAGTTGATGTAGCCGAGCGGCCAACTTGGCCGTTGGTATTGCTTGTGCCAAAGGCAAATATATCAAAATTGGACAATGCCAGGGTGAAATCATGCCCCCCTGATACCATGGTAACATTGTTCATCATTGTGGAATCGGCGCTAAAGCTGCGGTAATATGGAATATTTGTAGCTGAGGTTGCCCTGGCTACCTGGAAGGAGCTATTGCTTCCCCCTCCGCGCAATGGGTTGTCTGTACCCAGGCCTAAAACAAGAGAATGATTGCCCCCGGCGGCTATGCCCCTGGCGGTGTTTTCGGCTCCAACGGTGCGTACAGGAGGCAAAACTGGGTTGACGGTACTGTTGTTGACAACCTGACCTGTGTTGTTTCGCCCAAAAGCCCATACTTCGTTACCGGCCCTTGCCAGTACATGTGCATCCCCAGCAGCCACTTGGTTTACACTTGGCAACCCCGGAACCACCCCGGGGGTATGACGCCGATAACCTGGTGTAGTGACAGTGGATACACCAAGCTGCCCCTGGGTATTGTCGCCCCATGCAAATAGCTGGCCCCCTACGATAGCATAGCTGCTATGATACCCGGCTGCTATATATGTGGCGTTCCCGGTCAAGGGTACACGTACCGGCACATTATTTACTGTGTTGAAGTCATTGTTAATGCCAAGCTGGCCTCGGTCATTGCTGCCCCATGCCCACACTTCGCCATTGGAAAGGCGAACCAAGGCATGATTTGCCCCGGCGGCTACCTGTACGGCTGTGGCGTTGGGGGTTGCCTCTACTATGCTGGGCATAAAACCGATGGCTACAAGTATCATCGCAATGGATAATAACAGGCTTGTGGCTCTTTTTAAGATTGTTCCTTTGTGCTTCATTACTTCCTCCTTGGTATAGGCTTGAGTCTGGGAATAGAGTCTGCAAATTTAATCTGCGAAATTTGTGGATTCAAGCTCTTTTTTGTCAGAAAATTCTACTGGACTTTTGGAGAAAATACAAGTGGATAATGTAAAAGTTTTGCTGGTTTTAAAATGCGGATTTCTACGCTGCGCTATAAGATAAAAATAAGCGAGCGCATATCAAGTCATAACATGGCTTGGCAGGCGCTCGCTTATTTGTTTTGTCAAAACTATCATACTATAGTACAAAACTCTCCTTCCCGCAATGGCGAAAATGGAGAGTGTGGGGAGTATGGAGAGGATACCATCGAAATGAAAAAGGGAGTCCAGTTGTTGGACTCCCTTAATAAATTTGCACTTGACAGGACTTGAACCTGCAAGGTCTAGGACCACTAGATCCTTAGTCTAGCGCGTATGCCAATTCCGCCACAAGTGCAATTTGCGAGGGATATTGTAATATGGGGATTGGCAGGTGTCAACAAGAACACAGTTTCGAACTAGCTAGCTTTACTCTCCAAAATTGCTTTCTTGGCCGCATCAGCAGCGGAAGCCGCATCCGGCGTATAATAATCCGCGCCGATAGACTTACAGAAGCTATCCGTAATAGGCGCGCCGCCAACCATGATTTTAACCTTGTCGCGGTAACCTTTTTCTGTAAAGAGGTCAACCACGGCCTTCATCTCACCCATGGTAGTGGTAAGTAGAGCAGAGCAGGCGATAATGTCAACTCCATGAGCTTCGTATGCATCCAGGAACTGCTGTGCGGAAACATCAACGCCCAAATCCACTACCTCAATGCCTTTGCCTTCTAGCATCATGCGTACCAGGTTTTTGCCGATATCGTGGAGGTCACCCTTTACTGTACCCAGGGCCACTTTGCCAATAGCCTGTACACCGGCTTCGGCCAGGTGGGGCTTTAGCACTTCAGTGCCTGCGCCCATAGCTCTTGCTGCAACCAACATTTCTGGTACATAGATTTCGTTGTTTTTAAACTTTTCGCCGATTACGTCCATGGCAGCCAGCATACCCTCATCCAAAATCTGCTTTGGGGACAGGCCCTCATCTAGGGCTTGCTGTACCAGGGCTTTTACATCCTTTGCCTTGCCTTTTTGCAAAGCTTCTGAAATTTGTGTGCAAATGCTCATGTCATTGCTCCTCTCGTGCGTAGGATTTATTCCAAACCGCTAAATTGCGGTGTATGGCTGGTTAAACATGTTAAAAAGGTTTATCAGTATCATCAAAACTGGGACGCAATCGCTTTTTCCAAAAAGACCAAAACCTCAACGGGAGTGCTTTTACCAAAATCATCAAAAGCGGGTCGCTGACCGCAGAGGGACGAAAGTATCAGTCGGCATCGTGGTACTATGATGTAAATAATTTCCTAACTTCCTCTTCAGTAAGCAAATTAATAAAGCTTCCACCCTCAGTAATAACCGAGTCAATTAAGCCGCGCTTTTTCTCCTGCAGGGCCATGATTTTCTCCTCAATAGAGTCCTTAGCCACCATATTAAGCACCTGCACGACCTTTTTCTGCCCGTAGCGATGGGCCCGGTCCGAGGCTTGATCCATAACCGAGGGGTTCCACCATGGGTCATAATGGATTACAACATCAGCACCAGTAAGGTTTAGACCTGTGCCGCCAGCCTTTAAAGATATAAGGAACATGTCCTTTTCCCCGGCGTTGAAGCGAGTAGTCATCTCCATGCGTTCCTTGGCCTTTGTTGCCCCGTCCAGGTAGAAATATGATACAGGAATACCCGATTTGTCAAGTGCATCTTTCAGCATGTCTAGCATAGCGGTAAATTGGGAAAACAGCAATACCCTATGGCCGGAATCTAATGCGATTTGTATAGTTTCCAGTGTAAGGGCCAGCTTGCCGCTGCCCCCTTCGTAATCATCTAGGAAAAGGGCCGGATGGCAGCATATCTGCCGCAGCCTTGTAAGCTGGGCCAGGATGCGCATCCTGTTGTCCGCAAAAGCATCATTTGCCATTATGTCATCCAAGGCCCCTAGGGCTTCCATCAGGTGGGCGTGATATATTTTCTTCTGTTCGGGGGTTAGCTCTGCCTGGAGGGTTTTTTCTATTTTCTCTGGCAGCTCTTTCAATACATTGCATTTTACCCGGCGCAGCACAAAGGGGGCAATCTGTTGGCGTAGCTGGGCGGCTTTGCCCATATCCGTACCTTTGATTATTGGGGTTTCGTATATCCGCTGAAACTTGTGAGCGGTGTGCAGATAGCCTGGCATTATAAAGTCAAAGATAGACCATAGCTCTGTTAGGGTGTTTTCAATAGGTGTGCCGGTTAGGGCAAAGCGCACACGGGCATTAAGCTCCTTGATACTTTTGGCGGCCTGAGTGGAAGGGTTTTTTATGTTTTGGGCTTCGTCGGCTACAATGTATTCGAAGTTCATAGACGCATAATGCTCCACGTCCCGCTTAAGCATGTCATAGGTTGTGATGAATACATCGATGTTGGGGGTAGTCAGCAGATCCCGTCTTTTTTCGGGCAAACCGCTTATAATCTGGGTGCGTAGTTTTGGCGCAAAACGGAGTATTTCGTTTTCCCAGTTGTATAGCAAAGATGTTGGCGCTACTACCAAGGATGCCTGATTCTTGCGCTTCTCGCTTAAAAGCAGGGCAATCATCTGCAAAGTTTTGCCTAGGCCCATGTCGTCTGCAAGTATGCCGCCAAAGCCGTAGTATGCCAAAGTTTTTAGCCATTTGAAGCCAACTACCTGATATTCGCGCAGGGTTGCCTTCAGGCTTTTGGGTATATCGAAGCCTAAGGTCTCGTTGTTTTGGAAATGGCCTACCAGCTTCTCGAACTGGGCGTTGCGGTTTAGGGTATGGGTTGCTGCAACTGCACCGGTACGGGTTAGTTCGTCAATGTAGAGGGCTTTGTAGGCGGGTAGGTTTAGTGTTGTGCCATTTATGTCTTTGCGGGTTATGTCCAGGTTGTCTATAAGCTCGGCTGTGGCAGAAATGGCTTCGTTGTCCATTTCGAGGAATCGGCCGTCTTTCAGCCGGAAGAATTTTTTCTTGGCCCGGTAGGCATCCAGGGCCTCCAGCAGCTCGTTTATATCATATCCGGCTTCCTCAAGATTCACATTCAGCAAATTGCCGTCTAATCGAAGGCCCAACTGAGGGGAGGGGGCCCGGACGGTTTTCTTTTGCAGGTCTTCGCTTACATATACTTCCGCGCTTTGACGCAGGGTTTCTATACCCGTGCGCAAGAAGGCGTATACCAGATCATTGCCAGTGAGGCGGTACAGTTTGCGGGCCGTATCTTCATAGAAACCATGAGCGGCAAGACGGCGCTTAGTTGCGTATTCGTTTACGGTGTCACGGAGTATATTGCTTGCATCCGGCTGCTTAGCAAGTGGGTTTATTATCACATCATCATAATGAAACTCAAGCTTTGCAGTGACATCTTGGCCGTCGTTGTCAAAATATATAAGAGAAAGCAAATCCATGTCCTGCTCTACCGGGGCTTCGCCCACAAGCTGGCCGATAAGACCCATACGTGTGAGCTGAGGCAATACGACAGAAAGAAAACGCTGCCTGTCACCGCTAGAAAAAAGTATTTCCCGCCCAGGGGACTCATCAAGAGCCCTAAGCAAAGATACAATCAGCCGCCCGTCAGGCTTAGGCAGCCTGTTAAGCCGCCCAGCGGTAAACATATAATGGGATTTATGACCCATGAGTGCACGATAAAGAAAGGCATCGGATTGCAGAGCCGTGCTATCCTCGTTATGGGTCACATTGATGCTAAATAGTGGGATACCATCTGACAACACAATCTGGTTGCCAAAATCCGAGGCAGCCTCAAGCATCTGTCCCTGCATAATTTCAAAAAATTCATCGATATTCCGTTCAGTGAGGTAAATCTCACGGCGGCTGGACTGGGAACGATGTATATATTGAAGCTGACGGCTTAGCCGCTTACTTATTTCGGCATACAAATCCTCTTCCCGGATAACAAAATCAAGGAAAGCCTGGCTTTGCTCGTCAAAAATATCCCGACGATGGGTTATTGTAAGCCCCTGGCCGTAGGTAATAGTTTCTTCCCGCTTGCAACTCGCCACAAAGGCAGGCACACTCTTGATTACATACATGCGCCCGCAGCCGATGGTCAAAGTAAGATGAATCTCCCTCTTGCCCACACAATTAAGTACTGGAACCAGCTTAACAAGCTGCCCCTGCTGCACTTGTGTAAGGCTAAGGCTCTCGTCTATGCCTTCAAATATAAGCTTCTCCAGATTATCCGTAAGCGACTTGGCATGTTGGCGCATCTTCTCAGGTGTAAAAGTAGGCGTCTGCCCCTCTGCCTGGGCAAAAAGGGCCGCAACCACATGCTTACAAGCCCCCCGCCAAATACTATGGCTCTCGCAGCTACAGGAATAATGAGCCAACGACCCGTCAGGGTTTAGCTTAAGTGATACGTCATAATTTTTATAATTGCCCTCAATAGTAGCCCGGACAAGAGTCTCGCCCACCGTATCTTCCGAGAGCTTGTACGTGATGAGCTTACCATCACGGTAATATCTCTCTCCGCGTTCGTATACATCTGGATTGGAGCTAAGGTTCAATATCGCGCCTTTTGTAAGTGCAGTCTGTGAAGCTGGCAAATTTGTTTCCTCCGAGTGAGTATTTAACACAAGTGACCAAAGAAATTACAGAATGTTTCTGCTTGTATCCTATGGTTTTGATGTGGCAATAATCTAAGAAAACCTGACCATGAGACTTGTCAGATATTTTTTTCACATAAAAAATTTTGCGAAAATAATTCTGGGCAGTCTGATTCAGTATCTCATTGCATTATAGCACGTAGAGAGTTTTGCGCAAGAGCCTCCGCATGAGAAGGGCGGTTTGCTCTTCGCAGCAAGCTACGGCTGATGCCGGACAGCCTCAGGCTAGGGAAAATGCCATTTTTCGCGGATTAGATAAATTAATTCGAAATCAGCCCTGCCTGTCGCCGAAAACCCGTAGAAGCGTTCGGGATTTTCGGCTTGGGCATGACTGTTTCTCATTGAATTTGCCGACCCGCAAAAATGGCGTTTTCCCAAGCGCCTGAGTCTATCCGGCGCCTTCGCAACAGCTGCGAAGAGCAAACCGCCCTTCTCATGCTGCACCCTCGCTTTGCATTAGGTAGGGATTAAAAACGTAGTTTGTTAAAAACCCAAGCTTGTTGATGGTGCAATGGCAGGCTTGCACTCCTTCTTTGTGTCGCAAGCGCTAAGATTTATTGAAGATTAATCGCAAGTGGTTTTTTCTTTTCCTTCCACTAGCAAGCGAAAGCGCAGCGCGGGCGGGCAAGGGTTGGTTTTGGCGTGGTGTGGAGGCGTCAGGTAGACTCAGGCGCTAGGGAAAACGCCATTTTTGCGGGTGATAACCCGCAAAAAAATGGCATTTTCCCAAGCCTGAGGCTGCCTGACATAAGCCGGAACATGCGCCAAAACCAACCCTTGCCCGCCCGCGCGGTCCCCAGCGTATTTGACAAAGATGTAATGAATAGATAAAGTCCCTGGATAGGACATGTATAAACATAGGAGGCAGAACATGTGTGGTTTTTGCGGATTTTCCGGTATGGAGCATAAAGACGCTGGGCTTATTAACGCAATGATGGACAAGATAGTTCATCGCGGGCCGGATTCGGCAGGTACTTATATAGATGACAATCTTACTTTGGGTTTTCGCCGCTTGGGGATTGTTGACTTGGACGGCGGTGCGCAGCCTCTTTATAATGAAGATAAGAGCCTGGTGCTGGTGCTTAATGGTGAGATATACAATTATAAGGAGCTGCGTGAGCAGCTGGTTCAAAAGGGGCATTCATTTTCTACGGAAACTGATGCTGAGGTTGTGCTGCATTTATATGAAGAGCAGGGTACTGGGCTTTTGCCTTATTTGCGGGGGATGTTTGCTTTTGCTCTTTATGATATTGGGAGTGAGCGATTGTTTTGCGCCCGGGATCCTTTTGGGATTAAGCCATTCTATTATTATTGTAAGGACGGAGCGCTGGTTTTTGGGTCGGAGATAAAGAGCTTTTTGCCTTATCCTGGGTTTGTGCCGGAAGTCAATACTGATGCTTTGGCACAGTATCTTACCTTTCAATATTCAGTGTTGGTTGAGACATTTTTCAAGGGAGTGTTTAAGCTTTTGCCTTCACATTTTTTGGTGTGGGAGCAGGGGCAGCTTGATGTTCACCGCTATCATTCTCATGTGTTTACCCCTACAGATATGAGCCGGGAAGATGCTGTTTTGGCTATTGATACTGCAGTGCGGGAGTCTGTTGCTAAGCATATGATTAGCGATGTGGAGATTGGATCATTTTTGTCCAGCGGCGTGGACTCCAGTTATGTGGCGGCTTGCTTTGGCGGGGCCAAAACATTTACTGTGGGCTTTGATTATGATAGCTACAATGAAATCGAATACGCGGCAGCCCTTTCTAAGCAGGTGGGGGCTCAGCATATTTCCAAGGTTATATCCACAGAGGAATATTGGGAGTCCTTGCCCCAGGTGCAGTATCATATGGACGAGCCTTTGGCAGACCCATCAGCGGTGGCCTTATACTTTGTAAGCCGGGAGGCTGCAAAACATGTTAAAGTGGCCCTTAGCGGCGAAGGGGCTGATGAGTTTTTTGGCGGATACAATATATACCGAGAGCCTATTAGCTTGCGGTTTCTTACGGCGCTTCCTAAGTCTTTGCGGGAGTGGCTTGCATCTATTGCAAGTTGGCTGCCTGAGGGCACAAAGGGCCGCAGCTTTTTTATCCGAGGGGCCAAAAGCGTAGAGCAGCGGTTTATCGGCGGGGCATATGTTTTTCCTCCTGAGGAACGGGCTACTATCTTAAAGGAAGAAATCGCAAAAACGGCCCAGGATCCTACAGATATCACGCGGCCTTTCTATAACCAGGTGCGAAATGAGGATGATATCACTAAGATGCAGTACCTGGATTTGCATCTTTGGCTTGTTGGAGATATTTTGCTAAAAGCTGATAAGATGAGCATGGCCCATTCCCTGGAGGTACGGACGCCGCTGTTGGATAAGGAAGTATTTCGGGTGGCGGCCCGGCTGCCTATTGCTCATAAGGTAAGTAAGAAGGGTACAAAGCTAGCTTTTAGAGAGGCTGCCGCCAAGCATATTCCTGCAGATGTAGCCGCTAGAAAAAAATTGGGTTTTCCGGTTCCCATACGCATATGGCTGCGGGATAAGAAATACTATGAGAAAGTCAAGAGTTGTTTTACCGGAGATATTGCTGGGCGGTACTTCAATACGGATGCCCTGGTAGGGCTGTTGAATGCCCATTATCATGGGAAAAGGGACAACAGCCGAAAGATTTGGACGGTATTTATGTTTTTGCTTTGGCATGAGGTATATGTATAAATGAAAACATATTCAACAACGTCGCCAGAGGAAACGGCCCGTATAGCAGAGGATTTTGCTCGTGCGGCTGTCCCTGGGGATATATTTTGCTTAAGCGGCCAGCTTGGGGCAGGTAAGACTGTATTTGCCCAAGGCTTTGCCCGTGGCCTTGGCTATGCTGGCCGTGTAACCAGCCCTACTTTTACCATTGTGCAGGTATATGAAGGCGGTAGGTTGCCCATGTATCACTTCGACTTATACAGGCTGGAAGGCGGCACAGAGGAGCTTGAAGGCATTGGCTATGAGGATTATTTCTTTGCTGATGGGGTATCCTTGATTGAGTGGCCGGAAATGGCGGCAGATGCAATGCCCGCGTCGGCTACTTGGGTGGAGATACAGGGCGATTTTTCTCAAGACTCTAGAAGCCTAATTGTGACGCGCAACTAGCGCGTAAAGTTGTTTCATTTTTGACAAAAGCGATTTGCAAGAGAGATAGTGTGGAGAAAACCGCTTCACTCTTAGTATTTGCGGGTCAAATGGGAATGCAAGCATTCCCGCATGACCCTTGGAGGAAAAATGAAAATACTGGCAATAGACACCTCTGGCAAACAGGCCGGGGCCGCCATAATGGACGAATACATAACCATTGGCGAGATACTAATAAATGCCCAAAGCGGCCCTAAAACTTGGCATCACTCGGAGATATTGATGCCTGCTGTAGAGCGGCTGTTTGCACTGTCTGGCCTTACGGTTGGGGATATGGATTATGTTGCCTATACCTCGGGGCCGGGCTCCTTTACAGGGATAAGGATTGGTGCTGCCACGGCCTTGGGCCTTGCCCGTAGTATAAATCGACCTGCGATTCCGGTTCCTACCCTGGATGCTTTAGCATACAATATGCTATGTGCAAATGACGGGACAGTGGTTGTTCCTCTTCTTGATGCCCGGCGGGAGCAGGTTTACGGGGCTGTTTATAGAAAAGATACCGATGGGCTTGTGCGGCTTACAGATTATTTTGCGACGAGCATTGATGAGGCACTGGAAATAGTAAAGCACGTTATTGTAGAAGGCCTTGAGCCCCAATCTTGCATACAGTTTCTAGGCGATGGGGCCGATGCCAATAAATCAATAATCCAAGCATCACACTTTATGGCCTGCTTTGCTCCCATCAACGCAAACCGCCAGCGCCCAGCAAGTGTGGGGCTGTGTGCGATTCACCAACATAAAACTAGTGCTAAGGCAAAATCAGAAAGCAAATGTGAAGCAAATCCTGAGGCTAGCCAGGTACAAATGATATATGTGCGAGACCCTCAAGCGGTTCGCAGTCTAAAAAAACCATGATGAACAATATAACAGTAGTCCCGATGACCTTATCCCATATAGACGCAGTATACAACATAGAATGCAACTCATTCTCAGACCCATGGCCTAAGAAAGAAATCATCTTCGAGCTTGCCCAAGAGCATTCCATATGCCTGGTGGCTTTGTTAGATAGTGAAGTTGCTGGCTACGTAACCATGCGGCATGTAGTAAACGAAGGCCATATTTGCAACATAGCTGTTGACGAGACACACCGCAAAAAAGGAATTGCCACAGCCCTTGTGCAGGGCCTTGTGGACGCAGCAACAGCTCTTGAGATGATTGGAATAACCCTGGAAGTGCGGATAGGCAACCGGGCAGCAATGGCACTGTATCATAAATTTGGCTTCAAAGTAGAAGGCTATCGGCGAGGGTATTACTCATACCCAAAGGAAGATGCCGCAATAATGTGGAAATACTTATATAGTAATCCTAGTTGATGTATAACTTGATTATCTATATAGTAATCCTAATTGATGTTCAACATGATTATCTATAGTAAACTATAGGCAGGTGTATAAATGACCCCAAGAGAACTAACCTGGCAAGAGCTAAAATATTTTTACGAACAAATACCAACAGAAGCTGGCCATTCAGCTCCTGATAACAGCATGTGTCCCTCCATGGCAACATCGGCCGTAGGCATCTCCGCTACAGACTGCCTAACCACCCAGGGTAGCCTTATAGGCCAACCCCGAGCCTCCCAAGCACTGCGCTTTGGCCTGCAAATGAAAGACAAATGCTATCATATATATATCACAGGCCAAACCGGTACAGGCCGCACCACATTTGCAAAGGCCTATGCCAGCCAGATTGCCGCAACTGAGCCTACCCCCTCAGATTTATGCTATGTATACAATTTCGAAAACCCAAAATCACCAAAGCTGCTACGCCTGCCAGCCGGTACAGGCTGCCGCCTAAAAGACAGCATGAATGACCTGCTAAACAGCCTAACCAGCGAGCTGCCAAAGACTTTTGCAAGCAAAGACCACGAGCAAAAAAAGAATGAAGTCATAGATGTATTCAAAACCAAACGCGACGATATAATCAAGGAAATGACAGAAGAAGCCCGTACCCAGGATTTTGGGGTAAAAAGCACTTCCAGTGGGATATATTTCATGCCCATAGTGGACGGTGAGCTTATAAGCGAAGAGCAATATGAAGCTTTGCCCCAAGAAGAAAAGGACAGCATCTCAGAAAATTCCGTGTCCATTCAAAAGCGTGCTGCAGACGTAATGCGTCAGATAAGAGACTACGAGAAGCGCACTAAAAAAGCTGTGGAAGAGTTGGAATATTCCCTGGCCCTGTTTACAGTAGGCCATCATATGAACGATACAATGCAAATCTTCGCCAATGAGCCGATTCTACTGACCTACCTAAAAGCCGTAAAAGAAGACATACTGGAAAACATAGCTGAGTTCCTTGCCGATGACAACGAAGAAGAAGAGGCAATGCAATCCATCATGCCCTGGTATAACAAAAAGTCCAATGAAGACATCTTAACCCGCTACAAGGTAAATCTCCTGACAGACAATACAGACCAAACCGGGGCCCCAGTGATACTAGATTACAATCCAAGCCACTCAAACCTGGTTGGGGAAATAGAATACGACAATGAGTTTGGCAATCTTTCCACAGATTTCATGAAAATAAAGCCGGGCCTGCTGCATAAGGCCAATGGCGGATATCTGATACTCCAAGCCCAGGACGTACTGGGAAGCCCTCACGCATGGGAAACTCTGCGGCGTAGCTTGGTTACCGGGCATATAGTGACAGAGCCCTTGCGTGAATACAATACCGGCGTAGCTGTAAGCGGGATAAAGCCGGAGGCAATACCGCTTAATGTGAAAATCATCCTGGTAGGCGGCGGGTTTTACTATGACCTGCTTTGGACTTATGACGACTACTTCGAGAAGCTGTTTAAAATCCGGGTAGATTTTGATTACGAGATGCGATTGAACCCGGTGAATATGGCGGAGATTAAGCGCTTTGTAGAAACATGGGTCAACAAGAAAAATTCAACAAGCATGGCCAATGATTGCGTCAAGCCCTGTGATGATATTGAATCCAGCGCCGCGGCACTCTCATTCGATGACTCCGCAATAGGTCGCCTAATAGAATACGCCGCCCGCCTGGCCGAGCGCAAAGACCGCCTAACCACCCGCTTTAACCGCCTTTCTGAAATCCTAGCTGAAGCTACCGCTTGGGCCAAAATAGACAACGCCAACACGGTAACCGCTACCCACATAAAGAAAGCTATAAACCAGCGGGATTACCGCCTAAACATGTACGAAGAAAAGCTAAGCGAGCTAATAGAAGATGACACAATAATGATAGATACCCAAGGCAAAAAAATAGGCCAGATAAACGGCCTAGCCGTACTGGACACAGGCGACTACGCCTTTGCTAAGCCCTCCCGTATAACCGCTACGGTATATATGGGCAAATCTGGCATTGTAAACATAGAAAAAGAGGCCGAGATGTCCGGTTCCATCCATGATAAAGGCATCCAGGTACTAATAGGCTACCTAGGCCAAACTTATGCCCAAGACTTCCCCCTAACCCTAAGCTGTCGCATATGCTTCGAGCAAAACTACAGTGGAATAGACGGTGACAGCGCCTCTTCCACAGAGCTCTTTGCGGTGCTAAGCGCCCTAACTGGCTTGCCCTTGCGCCAAGATATAGCTGTAACCGGCTCTATAAACCAATACGGAGAAATCCAGCCAATAGGCGGTGCAACCCCTAAAATTGAGGGCTTTTTTGACCTATGCCAAAAGCGTGGACTGACCGGAACCCAAGGGGTAATAATCCCTACCCGCAACGTGCGTGACCTGGTGCTTAAAGACGAAGTAATAGACGCTGTGCGGGATGGTCTGTTCCATATATACCCCATAGCCCACGTAGACGAAGGTATTGAGATATTAACCGGTGTCCCCGCGGGAGGCAGCGATGGCAGTAGGATTTACCCATTTGAGACAGTGCATGGGAAGGCGTATCGTAGGCTTAGATCGTACCATCGCAAGGCCATGAAGGGCGAAGCGTGACTATTGATGCGTCAATGAAAATTTCGTTAGGGCCTGTTGCGCCAACAGGCCCTAGAAAATATATTACTGAAACAGTATTGCCTATGATAAAGGAGAGTGATTGATGTGAGGTTTACTAAAAAGCTTGCGGTGGTTCCATTAGTATTTGCGCTGGTGTTTACATTAGTGCAGGGTGTGGCTTTTGCCAATGAGCCAATCTTTGTTACCGTTGACGGACAGCAAATAACATTTACTGACCAAGGTCCTGTCATTGTAGAAAACAGAACCCTTGTGCCTATCCGTGATGTGTTTGAGTTTATGGGCTTTGAAGTCGACTGGCAAAGAAGCACCCAGCGTGCGACATTGACAAGAGATGGCATTGTTATTGCTATCACAATAGGCAGTGCTGTTTTTACTGTCAACGGAACTAGTCATGTTTTAGATGTTCCGGCCCAGATAATCGGGGGGAGGACATTACTTCCCCTTCGTGCAGTCCTGGAAAGTGTTGGCTACGAACTAGATTGGGATAGGAACACAAGAACGGTGATTATCACATTCGGTGATGCCACAGGACAATATGGCAGTACATTGCAAGAGCTTATTAACCAAGCAGCAAGTCAGGCAAGAAACCAAGACAGGACAAGCCTTAACGAACAAGTCGAATGGAGAATGCTATGGCTTGTCTACCCTAACGTCAGGGTAGAAACGACAACATTTCAAATGACAACAGCCCAGCGTCAGTATGTACATGATGTTGCCGAGAATTTCAGACAGGCAGTTGAGTCTGCTGTGCCTTATATAACAATTCATAATAGCATTGTGTTTATAGAAGAGTTGCTTGCCATACCACGAACACGAGAAAACATGATTAGTGATCGTTCAATAATCAGCCAACAGTTAATTCAACAGGACTTGGACAGACTTTTAGTGCAAGGTAACTATGATAATGTGTTTGCTGTTTCCAGGATGGAGGATCCTTTCGTATTTCATGGGGGCTTTGCTGCATCTACAATTACTGCCGCCGCCGGGTTTAGCTATACCGGGTTTAATCTTGGTTGGCCAGTAACCATACCTGATATGGAACGCCCAACGTCTCAAACTACAAGAGTTGCAATCCATGAGTGGCTTCACACCCTTGAAGGCTTCGGTCATCTCCTCGGCATATACTTCCCTGCACTTCATGGTTACTTGGATTTGCCTCAATATGCAAATTACGAGCCATTTACTTATTGTCCAGAGTTAGGAAATTGGCCATGGTATCAGGATTTTTTACAAGGCCGTATCCTTTATTCCGGGACATATATGATAGGGATGTATCCTAAAATGTGGCGATTAACTCCTAGAGTAATATATCACGCCAGACATGAGAGAGAATAGTCACTATTATGTTCTGTTGTTGAGACAGAGCGGAGGGTGAATTAGATTTTAACCCTTCGAAATCAAAGGAGGGATTGTTATCACTTACAGCAAAGCGGTAAAGGCTGCCGAAACACATCTTTTTCCGGCAATATCCAGATTGTACGGATTGGATGGTTATGGGTTTAGCACAGTGGATGCCCATGATGGCGGCCGAAACCTCGTATGCAACTGCACAAAGACAGGAGAGGCTGATAAAATACTCCGCATTTCATTTTTGTGTGATAGGAGTAAGGAGGATTTCCTCGCAGAGGCAGAATACATCAGGTATCTGCATAACAATGGCGGCAGTGTTGCCAATGTTATAGCCTCGTTGCAAGGAAACATGATTGAAGAAATTTCAGATGATGGCCATACCTTTTACGTTATGCTTTTTGATAAAGCCAAAGGCGCAACTTTTGCTGAAAATGACTACGAGTATCGTGAAGGGGTTCCCATCACCGAATATTATTACAACTGCGGAAAAACCCTGGGAAAGCTGCACCAGCTATCAAAAATGTATGCTCCAAAGCATAAACGATACAGCTTTTTTGATAAGTTCAACGTGGAGTATATCAATAAGCTAGTGCCCGATTCCCTGCCATTGCTCAAGATGAAAATGTACGACCTTCTAGAGATATTAGAAGGCCTAGATAAGAGCCCAGAAGTGTATGGCATGGTTCATTTTGATTTCAATGATGGGAATTATCATATCAGCTTTGACACGGGGCAGATAATTGTGTACGACTTTGATAATTCGTGCTTCTGCTGGTATCTTTTCGATTTGGCGGCTGTGTGGCAAAATGGAATGGGCTGGATTGCCCATGAGGAAGATGTTGAGAAGCGTAAGGAGTTTATGGACAACTATTTCAGGACAGTCCTTGAAGGCTACAAATCGGAAACCGCCATTGAAGATTCTGTGTTGGCCAGTTTGCCTATCTTTCTCAATGCAAACCTTATGGAGGGCATTGTAAGCCATTTCGAATGCCTGCGAGATGGAGATAATGACGGGATTGATGAAGAATGGGTGTCGTGTGCAATAAAATGTCTTGAGGATGGTATTCCATTCAATGGATTTTTCCATGAGGCCTAGCCTTTTGTAAATCCTACGTAACAACTACAGCAAATTTCGAATTAATTCAAATTAATTTACTATAACACGCACGGTGGATGTACGTTTCCCGTGCGTGTTTTTGTTATAGTCAGCGAACCTGAAAAACGGAGAGAGAAGCGCAGGATTTTTGTCGCGAAACAAGGAAGTACCGACGCGGCGGGCCAAGAAGGCCCGCAAGGAGGTGCTGACGCAGGAGCGCGGCAAAAAGACTAGC
>Ga0123355_10002975_pt1 | contig 24077 bp, 17 predicted proteins | sample TergutEmb28metaG_3_FD_89872 | JGI IMG/M metagenome (GOLD analysis project Ga0123355, IMG submission 89872) | Embiratermes neotenicus P1 segment gut microbial communities from Petit-Saut dam, French Guiana - Emb289 P1 | ecosystem: Host-associated > Arthropoda: Insects > Digestive system > Gut ... | reverse complement strand
CTACGAAAAAGTTATATCAGGCGGCAATAACCACCTGCGCCACGGCATAATTCACTGCCAAATTACCGACGCGCCCATTTTAAAGCGCATGGCGGCAAGCAATGTGCTGGCCTTGGTGCAGCCCATCTTCCTACATAGCGACATAAAAATGATAGAAAACCGCGTGGGGGCCGACCGAGCTGCCGCATCCTACGCCTGGGCTGCCATGGACAGCTTGGGCATACCCGTAAGCTACGGCACCGACGCCCCCATCGAGGGCCTTTGTCCCATCCGCAATATCCATTGCGCTGTAAACCGACAAGACTTGGCCGGCCAACCCTCGGGCGGCTTTTATCCAGCCCAGCGCGTCAACCTGCCAGCTGCTATAGACAATTATACGATAGGCTCGGCCTACGCCAGCTTTGATGAAAATAAAAAAGGGCGCATTGCCCCCGGTTTTCTGGCAGATATGTGTGTGCTTGATAAGGATATCTTCGCTATGGATCCCAGCAAAATCATACATACACAGGTGGACATGACGATACTGGGCGGCAGAATTGTCTATACCAGATAGCCGGCATAAAGCCACTCGTAGGCCACATTTACCGCCTCATCTACAGCATTATCCAAGCTGTGGTCACCTCCCTCGATAGGAGCAAATACCGTTTTCGATCCCGGATCGCTACACATCATTGTATCATGCGCCATTTTCGCATCGGCATTACGATATGCATTATCCGCTGTGCCTTGCAAAAACAAAACCGGGCACTGTATTCGACCAACAGAATGTATAGGGGCATTGCTTATAGTGTCAACAAAAAATTCAAGTCCAAAATCAATATCGAATATTTTCGCCGTACCACCGACCACGAGACTGCCCAAATTATCAACCAATATCTTTGCGGGGCCGCCAGCTTGCATGTTAAAATATGCGCTGGCACAGGTTGCAACAGATATTATAAAGGACAACTTGCAGTTCTCTGCGGCCAAACGCAAGGCGGCAGTCGTCCCCGAACTTATCGCAAAACAGCCGATTTTATTTTTTGCCGAAAATGGCTGCTCCGCCACCCAATCGACAACATCCGACAAATTCTCTTTCCAGCGAGCATAAGTCATGTAACCATAATCACCACCCGTATCACCACATCCAAAAAAGTCAAAAGCCACAAAGGCTATGTTTTCCTCTATGGCTCTGTCACAAAACCCTTTCGCTGACGGGCGCAGGCCACGATTGCCGCCCCATCCATGGCAGTAAATTATCACTGGTATGTCTGTGGCATCTTTGTGTGGCAAATACACTGTGCCAACATTTTTATCCCCTGTGTCCAGTTTAAAGTCAAGTGCAAACATGGCAATTCACCTCTTAATGATTTTATACGCATCCTCGTGCACACCTTCACTCTTACCAAAACATACGGCATGACGCTCCAAGGCCACCATGGCAGCATCCACCAGGCCTGGCGTCACCGCCACACCTTTTTCCCACCACCAATTTTTAATTACCATATGCGTTTTGGATTGCAGCGGCTCAAAACGAGCCACAAAACGTCCATCAAACAACACAGGCAGCACATAGTATCCATATTTCCGTTTAGCGACCGGCGTATACACCTCCCATCCATAATCAAAATCAAATAGGCTGGATATCATTTGTCTGTCCCAAATAAGGTTGTCCAGCGGGGCAATAAAGCGCACAGTTTTATCAATAATGGTGTTTTCCTGCCGTAATTTAGGCAAATCTTCCGCCCGCAGATAAAACTTGGCTCTCAGGCCCTCTACTTCAACTTCAGTCGCAGCCCCATCCACCACCAGCTCGTCCAAGGCATCCCGTCTCAATGCCCCATCCTGCACAAAATACCCCAGCCAGCCGCCGCCATTTTTGGCCCGCAACATGCCCACACCGCCCAAACGCCGCAGGACATACCATTTATAAAAATCCTGATCAGTAGCAAAGGGGTCTGGTGCATTAAGAATTTCAGCCGGCAGCAAGTTCTCGATAAGATCATACACTTTGTTAACACCCAGCTTAGTTGCCACACCTATCTTGCCAACATTAAACAGATAGTCCATGACGGCCCCCGCTATGCTTTTATGGCCCCATGTACCCGTCCCAGCCTTGCCCAGCTTGATGCCTTTAGACTGGGCCGGGCCATTTTTTGCTAAAAATTCTAACACGGCGTCCGTATGCAACAATGCCTCTTCAGAATCACGATATTTCAAATAACTTTGCACCTCAATGCCTTTTTGCTCCCGCACACGGCTAAAATACGGCCAGTCGTCACGATTATATATAGACATTTGCTTATCCCAGCCGTCAATCAGCATTCTTTGGCTGTAAAGTACATCCGCCAGCATATCCTCACGATAATCCACCACACGGGCAGCCATCACCAAATCCGCATTGCGCCCCGCCACATTAAGGGGGTCGTATTGCACGCAACCCGCTGTTTTTATATATTCCAAAATGCCGTCACAACCCGACAATGTGCCGTCCAGCCGCTGATGCCGCAAAAGAAAATTACGGGCTTGTTCTTTGGTTATCTTTATCATGGGCTACACTCCTCACACTGTGCGCTCGTTGCCAAAACACTTACTGCCTTTGTGCATTGCGCATTATCACGCCAGCCCTATTTCTGTCGCCACAGCGCGCATACCCAGTATAACTTCTTCGATAACTTCTTTCAAATCCGCCCCCAACATCTCACAGCCTCGTTCGATGACACCGCGGTCAACCCCTGCGGCAAAATTCGGCGTCTTGTATTTCTTCCACAGCGACTTATACTCCAAATCCATCACAGACTTTGACGGCCGCATCAGTGCCGTGGCATTTACCAGCCCCGTCAACTCGTCAATGGTGTACAGCACCTTTTCCATCACATGCACGGGCTCTACATCAGCACAAATCTGCCAGCCATGAGACACCACGGCACGCACAAAGCTCTCGTCAATGCCATGTTCTCGCAAAATTTCGCCACCCTTTACACAATGTTGCTCCGGATACATCTCATAGTCCACATCATGCAACAAGCCCGCCGCGCCCCAAAATTCCACATCCTCGCCCTTTTTTGCCGCAAAATGACGCATAACCCCCTCTACGGCCACAGCATGGCGCAACAGGGCCTCGTTGCTCATATATTGTCTAAGCAATACATAAGCCTCATCTCTTGTCGGTATTTTACCCATATTTTACCCCCACTTGTTATTTTGTCGCCCTGGTCACAAAAAACGTATCGCAGGGCTCATTCTCACGTTCTTCATAAAACCCATTTATAGAAAACCCACACGCAATCTGGCCGCCTAAATAGCTTTCTAGCGTGTGTCCATATTCTATCCAGTCTCCCTGATTCTCATGTTGATACGATATATACGGCAGTTTATTGCAAGCAATGTATACATCCCGTTCACTGTCATATTCGCACACATAGTTAATTGGGTTGGACGCGCTCATTATAAATATTCCGCCGTCTTTCAAAACCCTGTAGCACTCACGAAAAACCGGCATAACATCCGGCACATAAAATAGCGAGGGCAGGTTAATCACCAAATCGAAATATCCATCACAAAATCTTGATAAATCACATATATTCCCTTTTTCGATGTTTATTTTAAGATTTTCTCTTTGTGCCACCATCCTGTCCTGCTCCAGCATTTTTTCGGATATATCAATCACTGTCACATCCGCTCCCGTGGCCGCAAAAAGAGGGGCCTGCTGCCCGCCAGCTCCAGCAAGAAGAAGCACCTTCATACCGGAAATACTATCGGGCGGCAAAGGCACCCATTCATGCGGAGGCATAAAAAATCGCGCCGGCAAAATCCCACGCTTAAAATCCTCAATCTCTTTGGACGTCACAGGGACAGAAAAATCCACGCTTTTATCTACAAGGTCATTGATATTTTTCTCTACTTGCTTATAAATATCTCCCATATCACGCCTCATTTATCATAGACAAATGGCTATACAGCCCTCCCGCGACCAAAAGCTCCTCGTGGGTACCTATTTCCTCAATGCGCCCTTCGTTCAAAACCACAATTTTATCTGCTTTTTTCACGGTGGACAGGCGGTGGGCGATAAGTATAGTGGTGCGATGTTCCATCACCTCGTCCATGGCCTGGTGTATCAGTTTTTCTGTCTCCACATCCACGCTGGCAGTAGCCTCATCCAATATCAGCACAGGGCTGTCCCGTAGCACAGCACGGGCAATAGATATACGCTGCTTTTGTCCGCCGGACAGGCGCACACCCCGTTCACCGATAAATGTGTCATATCCTTGCTCAAAAGTATCAATAAATTCGTCCGCCCGGGCGGTTTTGGCCGCAGCCATAATTTGCTCCCGCGTAGCACCCTTGCAACCATAGGCGATATTTTCCGCCACGGTACCATTAAAGAGAAAAACATCTTGAAGAACGATGCTTATGTTATCCCGCAGGCTGGTTAGGGTCAAACCCCTAATGTCATGGTCGTCCAGTGTGACAGCACCCGTCACAGGATCATAAAATCGCGCAATAAGACTGATAAGCGTGGTTTTACCCACGCCGGTTGGGCCAACCAAAGCCACAATCTCACCGGGGTTGATGGTCAAATCAATGTCCTTTAGCACCTCAATTTCTTTGTTGTAATGGAAATTAACGCCGCTAAAGCAGATTTTTCCCTTCGCCCGGCCAAAATTGGTAGCATCAGGTTTTTCCGACACATCAGATTCGGTGTTAAGCACCTCAAAAACCCGCTCGCTCCCTGCCAGAGCCGTTTGCACGTCCTCATTAATGCGAGCCAGAGTTGTTATGGGCGCATAAAATATCGTCAAATACAGCACAAAGGCCACAATGTCCTCGATGGGCATTGTGCCGCCTGCGGCAAAATAACCGCCCACGGTTATAACCAGCACCGTGCCGATAAAGGTGATAAATTGAATAACAGGGTGATATATAGCCGATAGGCGCAAGGCACCAATCATTTTGGTAGAATAGTCCCCAGCCAACTGCCCTACACGTTTATATTCTGTATGCTGCTGGTTAAATGCCTGTATTTCCTTTATACCCGTTAAATTATCCTGCAATGTGCCGTTAAGTGTCCCCAAAACCTCCTGCACCCGGCGGAACCTGGGCCGCACATGCTTGGCATATATAAAGCTCATCACAGCCAAAAGAGGGATGGTTACAAGACATATAGCCGCCAATGTAGCGTTTATGTAAAACAACACCGCCGCAACGCTGGCAAAAATCAGCACATTTATAATAAGATCCGGCGCAGCATGGGCAATAAGCAGCTCCACCTGGTGCGTGTCGTTGATAATACGGCTCATTAATTGGCCTGTCTGTTTGTCGTGATAATATTTCAGCGAAAGATGCTGTAATTTGTCATAAATTTCTTTGCGCAAATCCGCCACAAAATGCCACGCCGCATAGTGGGTGTAATACGACCGCACATAATTACACAGCGCCAGCACCCCATATACCCCCAGCAGCGTCAAACCCATGGCCAGTGCACGCTCGGCAATTTCCGGGTCGCCGGTTGTGGCCAGGCGGGTAAGTTCCCGCACAACCCACGGGGCATACAATTGTGCCCCAGTTATGCCCACCAATGCCAGCATGGACAAAAACAGATACTTCCAATATTTTCGCGCTTTTTTTAACAGTTGCAAACAAATCTTCATGTCAACATCCTTTTCTATTTGTCATCATCTCGGGCTTTTCTATTTGTTGTCATCTCGGGCTTGATCCGGGATCTCCTCGGCAATACAGGTCTCTCTTTTTTATCAAAAGGGGCATCTGATTGCGATGCCCCACGTAGGGGCGGCATTTTGCCGCCCGGTTTTCTATATTGTCAAATTTAAAACGGATTTTCTGTTGGATACGGCAGTGACGCCGGCTGGTTATAGGAGATCTTAGGCACGCCAAGATATGCAAACAGGTCAAACAATGCTCTGCCCACATGCCCAAAGGCCACGGCACCATGGTGGGGATATCTGTCCGCAATAAGGACATGGCGATAGAAGCGGCCCATTTCAGGGATAGCAAATATGCCTATGCCGCCGAATGAGCGTGTAGGCACCGGCAACACCTCGCCCTGTGCGATGTAAGATTTCAAGCCGCCCTCAGCAGTACCTTGCAGACGAAAGAAAGTGATTTTATCCGCCGCAATATCACCTTCCAGCGTGCCACGGGTGATGTCCGGCGGGCTGTCCGGCTCAAGCAGACGGCGCATAATAAGCTGATATTTCAGTTCGCCTTGGTTAAGACGGCACATAGGTGTGTTACCGCAATGGAAGCCCATAAATGTATCCGTAAGGGTATAATCAAATTTGCCCTTAATATCAGTTTCGTACATATCCGCCGGTACACTGTTGTTAATATCCAGCAGCGTAACACTTGCTCCGGTTACGCAGGTGCCGATATATTCGGACAGCACGCCGTAAATATCCACCTCGCAAGACACAGGTATGCCCTGGGAGGCCAAGCGGCTGTTTACATAACACGGCACAAAGCCAAATTCGGTCTGAAAAGCAGGCCAACATTTGTTGGCAAACACCACATATTCGCGGCTGCCTTTGTGTTTTTCCATCCAGTCCAGCAAAGTAAGTTCATATTGTGCCAGCTTTGGCAAAATGCCGGGCATTTTGTTGCCGCCGCCAAGCTCTTTTTCCATATCAGCAATTACGCCAGGTATGCGTGGGTCGTCTTTGTGGGCGTTAAAGGCCACTAACAGGTCAAGTTCGGAGTTTTCTTGAATCTCTACACCCAGGTTAAAAATCTGCTGAATAGGTGCGTTGCAGGCCAAAAAGTCCTGTGGGCGCGGGCCAAAGCTGATGATTTTAAGGCCGGCCAGACCAAGTATGGTGCGGGCCACAGGCACAAAGTCGTCAATCATCTTTACAATATCATCCGGCGTGCCCACGGGATAGCTGGGTATATGGGCGGGTATGTTGCGCAAGCCCAGATTGTACGAGCAGTTAAGCATACCACAATACGCATCGCCGCGGCCGTTTATAAGGGTGTCGGCACCGTCCTCGGCGGCGGCAACATACATGGTCGGCCCACCAAAATACTTAGCCAGTAAAACCTCCGGTGTTTCCGGCCCAAAATTGCCTAAAAACACTACCAAAGCGTTAACACCGTTGGCCTTTATGTCCTCCACGGCTTTCAGCATATCCACTTCGTTTTCAACCGTAACTTTGCTTTCGTAAATATCACCATATGCAGCGGCCACAGCCGCCCGGCGTTGCTCTGACAACTGGATTGGGAAGCAGTCTCTGGAGACAGAAACCAGACCCAGTTTTATTTTCGGAATATTTCTCATAATAAGTTCCTCCTAATTTTATGTTTGGCCGTAATACGCCCCCGGCCCGTGTTTGCGTTTATAATGCTTGTCCAACAACTCCTGCTGCATGGATGGTATATCGGGATTTAGCGCGATATTATGCCAAGCCATGCAAGCAATCTCTTCTAACACCACCGCATTATGCACGGCATTTTTCCCATCAGTACCCCATGTAAAAGGCCCATGACTATAAACCAGTGCCCCCGGTGTGCTGTCCGGACAAAGGCCAAGCTCCGCAAAACGTTCCGCAATAACCACGCCCGTATTATGTTCATATTCTACGGCAATTTCATCCGGGGTCATCTTGCGTGTGACGGGTATTTCACCATAAAAATAATCCGCATGTGTCGTGCCAAAAGCCGGTACTCCCCTACCCGACTGGGCAAAGATAGTAGCCCAACGGCTGTGGGTATGCACCACGCCGCCAATGTTAGGAAAAGCCCTATACAGTGCCAAGTGTGTCGGCGTATCCGAAGACGGAGACAGCACCCCATCCACCTTTTTGCCGCTTTCCAGGTCCACAACCACCATATCATCAGCGGTCATACCCTCATAGCTCACGCCCGACGGCTTAATAACTACCAAACCTTTATCCCGGTCAATTTCCGACACATTACCCCAGGTAAAGGTGATAAGGCCGTATTGTGGCAACAGCAAATTTGCCGCTAACACCCGTTCTTTCAGTTCTTTTAGCATATCAAGCCTCCCCCAGGTGCGTTATAGCCGCCCGCTCTACCTCAAGACCCGCTTTATAGCGCACCAAATAGTCCGCAAAACCTTGCACATCACGCGGGTCGGGCTGTATGGTGCTTATTTCCGCATTTTTAAATACTTTCTCTGCCAAATATTCTTCCAACGGCTCGCCCTCATTGCACACCGCATACGCCGCCAAAATGGCTATGCCCCACGCGCCCCCTTCTCCGGCGGATTCCATCACCGCCACAGGGATATCAAGCGCGCCCGCCATAAGCTTTTGACCCACGCCTTTGGTCTTAAAAAACCCGCCGTGTCCCAGCAATTTGGTCAGCCGTACACCTTCGCCGCCTGTCAATATATCCATACCCATTTTTAGCGTGGCTATGGACGAGAATATCAGCGTACGCATAAAGTTTTCCAGAGTAAATCTGCTATTGGCAGAGCGCACAAACAACGGCCGTCCTGCCGTAAAACCTGTCATGTGTTCGCCAGATAAGTAATTACAACTCACCAGCCCACCGCCATCGGCATCGGCATCCAGTGCCGCCTGATACAAGGTGCGATATAGGTCAGATTTCTCCAAAACAGCCCCCTGACGCTCCATTGCACTGCCAAAAAGGCTCACCCACGCATCCAAATCGGATGTACAGTTGTTGCAATGTACCATGGCTACCGGCATACCCGATGGCGTTGTCACCATGTCAATTTCTGTATACAGGCGTGACAACTCCCGCTCCAGCACCAGCATGGCAAAAACCGACGTACCCGCAGACACATTACCCGTGCCCACCGCCACGCTGTTTGTGGCCACCATGCCCGTACCAGCGTCACCTTCCGGCGGACACATAGATATCCCCGCCGCCAGCCTGCCACTGGGGTCAAGCAGCTTCGCCCCTTCGGCCGTAAGCTCCCCGGCAGCATCACCCGCTTGCAATACTTTAGGTAATATATCCAACAGCCGCCAGGAATGTCCCCGTTCGGCCACAAGACCATCAAATTGTTCCACCATGCGGGCATTATAGTCTTTCGTGCCGCTGTCAATAGGGAACATGCCCGATGCATCCCCCACCCCCAGCACATTGCGCCCGGTAAGCTTATAATGCACATATCCCGCCAGCGTGGTCAAGATGTTTATGCGCCCCACATGCTCCTCGCCCAGACTCATGGCCCTATGCAAATGGGCAATGCTCCACCGCTGGGGAATATTAAAACCAAAAAGCCCGGTAAGCTGCGCCGACGCTTCTTCCGTAAGAGTATTGCGCCATGTACGAAACTCTGCCAGCTGCTCGCCGTCTTTATCCAATGCCAAATACCCGTGCATCATGGCAGACACGCCAATGCCGCCAATATTGGGAAAGGATTTGTGCTTAGCCTCATAATCCTCAACCAAGCCGACAAAACTGGCCCGTAACCCGGCCCACACATCTTCTAAGCGGTATGTCCACACGCCGTTTTCCAGGCGGTTTTCCCAATCATGCCCACCCGTCGCCGCACATTCGCCGGCTTCGTTAATCAGCACAGCTTTAATGCGGGTAGAGCCTAGCTCTATACCAAGAAAATACTTCATATGCGCTCCCTTTTTATTTATTTTTTACCCACAAATTATAACCCGCGGCGACCAACTGTGTCAAGTCTCCCATAAGCGGCAAAATGCCGCCCATACACATTCATGCCGTCACCCCGGCAACCTTTTGCGCCGTCATTCCGGGCCACTCTCATATCGTCATCCCAGGCTTGACCCGGGATCTCTTCGTAGGGGCGACCTGCGGTCGCCCGGTTTTCATTCAACCGGCGCGTTAACATACACTCTCATTTCATTTGCACCCCTGTTTGCCCACATAAAATACGGTATAAGCGTAATCTCGCTGGGTTCCAAAGTCGGCTTCGCTGTCCCATACAACCCATCTGCCGCTTGCTTATACTTATATCCGGGACCGGACAACGCCACACCCTCCGGCAGCAGTCCCTTAGGTATCGCCGCTTCTTTCAAGCCCGCTTCATCACCAAGTACATAACTGCCCAACAACGGCCCATTATCCACTTCTTCCATACAATATACAATAGGCCCGCGCATTACCGCCGCCTTGCCCACGTTGCTCTGCACTTTAACATCACTATAAAAATGCCGTGGGGTCATGTCAAATTGTATGCACAGCTTGTCTCCCTGCCAATCCCGCTCAATAACTATATAGCCATTTTCCAGGTAAATCTCGGCATTTTCGTCGTTTATGGTTAAGGTGTGTATTGGTGCCATTTGCGGGTTACGCAGATGCAGCTTAAATCGCCCACCCGTCACAGTAATATTTGCTGTGTTGCCAAAAGGATAGGCCGTTTCTACCTCCACTTTACGCTGGCCATTTTTGGCCTCGCCTTGGCAATACAGGTTAACATAAACCCCATCATCGTCAGCGGCATAAGCATACAGCCCAAGGCCCATCACTGTTCGGGCCAAATTAGCCGGGCAGCACGCACAGGCAAACCATTTTTGCCGCACAGGCTTCACATGGCGATAATTATGGCTGCCCGCACTTTTCACCGGGTCAACTTCCAGCGGATTTACATAATAAAACTCCGTCCCCGCAAGCGACATACCCGCAAGCACGGTGTTGTACAACGCCCGCTCCATCACGTCAATATATTCCGCACCACCATTAAGCACATTCATCCGCCGGGCAAACATCATCAGCCCCACAGACGCGCAGGTTTCGCCATAAATAAGATTGTTTGGCAGGTCATAAGCCGTGGTAAACCTCTCACCCCAGGCGGCAGCCCCAATGGCCCCGGTTATGTACATTTGCTTGGTGGTCACGTCCTCATACAACGCGTCACATGCAGCAGCAAGCTCCGCATCCCCTGTCTCCGCCGCCAAATCCGCCATGGCGCTGTACATATATACCGCCCTAACAGAATGGCCCGTGGCAACACGCTGGTCTGCCGGCCTCGCGTGAGACTGGCTGTATGTCCTGTCAATAGGCTTGCCGAAATTAAAAATTTCTACATAGCCGGGATCTTCCAGCTCTGCTTCAAAATAATACGGCTCCGCGCCCCGTTGTTTAATAAAATACGCCGCTAAATTCAAATATCGTTTCTCGGCCGTCACTTCATATAATTTATACAACGCCAGCTCAATCTCTTGGTGGCCAGGATATCCCTTCATCTTGCCATCTTCCAGACCAAACACACTGTCAATATAATCTGCAAAACGTATAACAATATCCAGCACCGCTCTTTTACCGGTGGCACTATAATACGCCACGGCAGCCTCAATCAAATGCCCGGCACAATACAACTCATGGCCCTGGTGCAGGTTTTTCCAACGCCCCTTGGGCTCCTTTATAGTGTAATATGTATTGATATATCCATCAGCGCCTTGGGCCGCGCCAATAAGCTCAATAACACCATCAGCCAGTTCTTCCAAGGCCTTATCGGGATGAGCTTCCAAGCTGTATGCCACACATTCCAGCCATTTATACAAATCACTGTCCTGAAACACCATGCCATAAAACTCGCCTTCGTCTCTGCCCGCCGCTATCTCAAAATTCTTAATACAGCTGCTGCGCGGCGCGTCATCAACCCGGTCATTAAGCACTTCCCACTGATAATCAATAACCTTGCTGCGCACCAATTCCGTATACCTGCTCCAAAAAGCGCCCCCAATGGCCACATCTTTAAGTGCCAGGGGTCTTATCCTGCTGTTCGCCATTTACATACAGTCCTTTCGGAATTATATTTGTACATAGATTATACACCGCCATCTTGTCCACGTCAATCCCATTTCAAGCCAATCTACCAGTGTCCGCATACCTAAAAATGAACGCCAAAACAACCCCCTGGCCCGAACACTGCCCGGGGGTTGTTTTATTGTTACTTATAAAGGACGTGCATCCGCCCTATTCATTATTTTACATCTGTTCTGCCTGCCTTCTTTTCAGCGCAATATATGCCGCCGCCAGAAGGGAGAACGCAAAACCAACGGCAGATGCCCAAATTCCCACAAGATTTTGGCTGTCGCCGGTTCTTGGGTTGCTACCGGCATCCGGAGTTGCGTCCGCAACTTCCGCCTCAACCGTAACTTCCGGTACAACAGGCTCTTCCGGCTCTTCAGGAGTCACCGGAACCTCAGGTGTTTCAGGGACTTCTGGTACTTCAGGAGTCTCTGGAACTTCCGGGGTTTCAGGGGCTTCCGGTACTTCCGGCTCTTCAGGTTGCTCATCTTCCTCGGCTACATATTCTTCATCATCGTAAGTTACATAGTCTGTATCGTCATTTCCAGCCGGAGGATTACTTCCAGGGAAACCTACGTTATCGTCTCTTCCATTATTGTAGCCGTTATCATCTCCGCCATTGCCGTTGCCCGGACCTCCGTTGCCGTTGCCTCCGCCCGATATATCCTCAAACAACGCTTCAAGAACATAGTCTATACTGCGAGGAGCAGGGAAAGGACCGGAGCCAAGACGAAGCACTCCATTTATCCGAACGCCTACAACACGTTGACCGGCAGGAACTTTGCCTGGATCAATGGTAAAATAGAAATTACCATCATTAGGCTCAAAGGTGCCTATCGTTCCGTCAACAAATATATCCCGACCAATAACCGAAACCGTAATCAATCTTACATAATGCGCTATAAGATGCACGTCCGCGGCAGGCATATCGAAATAAATTACCTGATCGGCAATACGCCCGTTAGGCAGCACAGTATGCGGTGATGTGATAACCAAACTAGCCGGAATTTCCCAACCGGCAAACATGTGGTTCGGTAAAGCTGTACCGGCAACCGCTCTTACTTGTGTGCCAGCCACGCGTGAACCTGCACCTTCGCGTCCGGTAACAACCACACCAGCGTCAAGATTGTCAGTTATGGTAACAGTATACAGCTCTTCCCAGTAATATCTTATGTGTACGTCAGCTTCTGGCATACGGAAATACATTTCCGCGGCTTCTTGCATAAGACGTATAAACACAAGAGGGTCACCAATATGCGTCCAATCCAAGTTTTCTAAACCTGTGCGAAGTATGCCGCCGTCTGCTATGAGTCTGTCAGGATTGCCACCATAAAGATCGCCAGGCCTGTCAAGACTTACTGTGCGGCGTACAAAGCTGCGGTGTGGATCAAGGTCAAATCTGGAAACAGCAATGTTATACTCTCTTTCAAATACATTATAGCCAATTCTACCTGGGGCAGGCTGTGCCGGCAATGGCCATATTTGGCTTTCGGACACAGCTACGCCATCCACCAAGTCCACAAAGGTCAAGAACACTCTCGGCAATACAGTGATAGTCACCTGAATAGTTTCGACGGTGGAATTAGGATGAGCATTATGCCTAACATACACTGTACCCGTGTGCGCACCTACATTAAGACCAGGCACCGGTGTAACAACAAACGTAGCGGTTCCGTTTGCAGTTATTGGCCCAATAGTTGCCGGGGCTACCGTAAACAAAGGCGGTATCGGATCATCATTGGCATCATAAAGCTGCACAACTCCAACTTTAAGCTCTGGTGTAGACGAATGTGTGCTGTTGTTTCTGACTGTTATGGTGGTACTGTAGTCAGTATGCACATACCATGTGTTTGTCAACATCTCTATAGGATTAGGCGTAGCAGTAACATCAATGCTTTCCCAAATCGTTGTAAAGGTTGTGTTAACAAAAACATTACGCCAAGGCTTTTGAGCAAACTGTTGCAGGTCACCGCCGCCTAAATCCAGCCAAACATTATGTCCTCCATCACCAAGCGGAAGATCTATGTAGTAAACCATGCCAAAATGCTCAACATGCCAGCCTACAAGTCTATAACCTGCCTGCGGCAATGTTACCCAGCTTGTCGCAGGTAATCCTGGTCTTGGAAGCTCCATAACAGTAGGTCTAAGGAAAACAGAGTCGCCTGTGAAAGATACAATTGTATCAGGCGCATTGTTTAACGGATCCACTATAGTGACAACAGGGTTAGCAACAGCAAATATAGGTCTAATGCGTATATCTTCATTAAGCATGTTAAAGCGCACTGTACCAACAGCACCACTGTATGTACCCGGTGTAACCAAAGTCCATTCAAGGCCTGCCGGATAATACACATGGATACCCACTAAGCCAGGAAGATTTAATGTAACAGGTTGACCAACAGGTGGGCGCGTATAGTGCAGCTCTAAAACATCATGCCAATGGAAGCCGCTTTCCGGAGCAGGAGGAATATCTCCACGCTCGGTACCTTCCACCCAAACAGTAGGACGATCGCCGCCGCTTATAGGAGCAAACACGGCATGTACATGTACAGAGCCGTCAAGCTCATGATCAAGACGATGGCGATACTGTGCATCCAGTGTACCGTCAAACAACACATTATCCACATAGAATCTGACTATACGATAGTGAGCACCAGAATGAGTTGTTCTGATGAGGAATTCAATGTCCGTGCCATTAGGCCAAGCTCTGCTACCATTTGCCACACTCACTCTGCTACTGTTTACAATAGCTTCGGCAACAATAAAGCCCGGACCTTCGGTGCTCCAAGAAACAAGCGGGAAGATAACATCCTGGGTAGTCGTAACCGCAATGTCGTGGTTGTTAAAGGCATGCGTGCCTACCATGCCATCTGGATACGCCCACGTAGTCACTGTACCAGGACGAATGGTGGCTGCGTGGTCAAAAGCCAGCTGGTCATTGATGCGCAGACCTTGGTTTGCCACGTTGTTTCTAAATATGGCATCTGGGCCAATATTGATGTTGTTGTAATTTATAGCTACAACGCCGCCGGGTTGCATGCCAACGCCCGCGCCGCCGTGGCCTGAATGACGCACGTTGTCGCGTATTTCGCCGCCGGTAACGGTAAGGACAGTGGCACTGCGAAGAGCTATGCCGCCACCTGGGGTACCCGCAGCCAGACCAGGGCCGTTGTTGTGTATAGCACCGCCGTGCATGTAAATTCTTACATTGGTGCCCGGGGTGTTGTTGCCGGCTCCAATGCCTTGGCCAAAGCCGGTAATTTCGCCGTCGTTCATGGTGATAACAATTCCGCTGCCGGGGTTAGCAGGATTGCCGGGGTTGGCTGTCGTTGTGACGCTGATACCGGCACCGCTGGTTCTGGACGGATTGTTTCTTCTTATTGTGGTATCACCATTGATGTTAACTCTTGCGCTGCTGCCAATAACAATACCTATGTTGTTTACTTCTATCAAGCTATCGTTCAGCGTAATCTCTACACTGTTGGCAGTAGATATACCGTTGTTAAAGCTTGTTATTGTACTGTCGTTCATTGTTACGCTGGCAACAACACCAAGCGTAATACCTGTGCCGCCTTGGCCACTGGCAGTGCCTCTAATTATAGCGTCATTTTCCATCACAAGATGAGAACGGCTGCCCATATGCAGAAGAGCGGCTGTTCCTTGTGTGCGATGAAGCTCAATGTCATTAAGAAGCAAACTTCCTTCTATCCAGGTTGTCGCATTAACATTTTCATAGCTTATAGCAACAGCATTAGGCACACCTGTAAATGTAACAGTGTGTCCATTGCCATGAAACTCGAAATCTCTGCTATTAGGCAATACAAAAGTAGTTGGATGCGAGTCTGTCACATCTGCACGCAGCACAGCAACATCCACATCAAAGCAATGTATCAGACAATGTCTAAATCTGCACCAGTCATCATCGGTGTAGATAAACGCCACAGTTTGGCCGTTTACAACGTCCAACAAGACAGTATGCGTGCCGCCGTTGTTGTTAAAGATGCCTTCAAAGCTGGCGCTGTCTTCAAGCACATATCCGCCAACCAAGGTGCCGCCTGCGTTAAGGTTAAGGACGGCATCGGCATTAGCATTAGCGCGAATAATAGCCGCACCAAGACCCGCATGTGCATGAGAAAGATCACAATGGGCACATGGGTTCGGGCAGACACCAAAGGCACCAACCATTACTGTACCCTCGTCGTTGATGTTAAGGGTGCCGGAGTTTACAAGAACGGTACCTATAATATAGCTGTCAGTATTTACATTAACAACAGGCTGGTTAGCGGTATAAATTGCGCCGGTAAGAACAGAGCCGGCATTAAAGTTAGTTGTGCCGCCATAAACGCCCACAGTACCGGTAATATCAGTGTTGCTAAAATTGGTGTTGGCGCTAACCGACACATCAGCCAAAACAGTGGCATTGTTGATGTTTACGCTGTTTGAACTGGACACCAAAGCAAGGTTAGAATTAGGTCCACCCAAAGTGCCGCTGTTCATTGTAACTACAGCATTTGTTGCTTGCACACGGATATCAGCCATGCCAAAAGGAGGCGGGGTGATAAGTCCGTTGTTTCTTATAATGCTGTCATCATTGATGATAACTTGAGCATTGGCGTTGTTGATGGTATGCAACACACCACTTACGTTGTTATCTTCAATTCTGCCGCCGTTCATTGTAAAGGTTCTTGGGTTGGCAGCATTTTGAGCACCGGTCATAGCTACAGCAGCATGGGTGTTGGCCACCGCAGCTGTTGTATGGTTGCGTGTGCCTGTGATAAGACCGTCATTCATAACGAAGCTGGCGTTACCAAGGGGGCTAAAGACAACACCTTGTTGATGGCTGTTTTGTATTGTGCCGCCATTCATGACAAATCTGGCAAGAAGAGGGGCAGGAGTAGCAGCACCCATAGAAACGCCCACAAAGTTGTCATACAAAAGGCCGCCGTTCATGATAAACTCGGCATCATTGCCGGTCACAGAAACAGCAAGACCGCCGGTGCCGGCCGCATTAACGCTGCCGGAAATGGTTGTGTCTTCGTTCATTGTGAAGGTAAAACCATTGCCAACTTGCACAGCAAATTGAAAACCAACGATATTTACTTCGCCAATTGTTGTAATTGTGCCACTGTTGCCGTTAACAAAAGGTGTAGCAACGGCAGTGCCCACACCAAGCGGCGCAGAAGTCATGGTAATGTCCGTCAAAATAAGGTCAGAGCCATTTACAAGATTAATTCTGTTGCCGGCATTTTGGAAGATGATGCCTTCGTCATTACCGTCAATAGTAATCTCTCTGTTTGGCATAGTAAACACATGACCCGTGTTTGGTATGGTTACAGTCAAAACTCCGTTAATCATTTCGACGCATCCATAAGTATCATCCAGCTCAAAAAGCAGGGTGTCCACAGCGTTAAACGGTGCAGCACTAAGCGCGCCGGGAGCAGTGATTTGGAGCCATCTTGCCGAATTATAAATGCGGAAAACATTCGCCGGCACCAAAAGCGATGGGTCTTCTGTCAGAGTACCATTGTGGATAGGGTTGTTGTTAAATATCACGGCATCATAATCATAAGTACGGATATTGCCGTTAATTACCAAATTTGGGAAGTTTGCGCCGGCATCAAATGTCAGGGTTGCGCCTGGATGCACAACAAAATTGGCATTAACAATAAAGTCGTTGGCCATATCGGCAATAATCCTAAGGTCACCATGAACAATGATGGTAAACTCATGGTTATCCTGGTTGATAGTGCGCGACATAAAGGTGTTGTTTAAATCCGCCACACGCCATGCAGGCACAACCCAAGTGCCGTCTGCTTCTACCGGAAATTGAGCCGGGGCAAGCATCAGCATCAAGTTAAGCGGATTGTTTTCACCTGCATCAACTAGATAACTACGAACTTGGGCAGAGGTCGTAGGTAATACCACAGAAAGAGGGCTAATACCCAGTTCTGCTAACATAGCCTCAACCAAAGCCTCTTCACCGCTTGTATGCTGCACTTCTTCCGGCGCAGCCTCAGCCAAAACCTCTTCTTCATTGCCTATGTACTGCATTTCTTCCAGCGCCGCATACACGGGGCCATATTCCTGGTCGTTGCTTTCGGGGTACAACTGCGGTTCGTCAGGATAGACCACAACTTCCGCTTGGGGCGCATAATCCAATTCGCCCGCAAAAGCCAGGCTCGTGCCAATACCTGTGTTCACCAGAGTAAAGGCCAGCAAAAACGCTACAAAGCGTGTGTAGATTTTGCCTTTGCGAGTTTTACGCATTATCATTCCTCCTAATTTGCACCAATACTCCGGCGGGTGTGTAAGCCGACACACCTTGCCATAAGTTTTGCGGTGCATTTTTTTACACGTAACAAAAATTGCCATAAACATCCCGCATTTATGCGGTTTTGGATTATTATCCCAAAATTTATGACAAAATCATTGTGTATAATTAGATTTAACCACATAAACCGATATTTGTCAAGGCAAAAACGCACAATTTTTCATAAAAATACCCCCCTGGTGCTGTGTTTTGCTTGGTTTTTTATGGTAACATTGTACACCCCAAGGCACTACATGCATGGTACCTTGCAGGGGACTTTACTTTCCACACCATTTATGCTACAATTACCAAAAAGTACATACTTTTCGACAGGGAGGGAGAGCAGTATGGAAGACAACCTCAATGTGAAAGTTTTTTACGAGAACATCAAAGAGGACGAGCGGGAGCAAAAAGAAACCCTGGAATTTCACCGCTCCAAATCCATCATATCCCGCTATCTTCCCCATAACCCAATAGACATAGCCGATATATGCGGCGCAACCGGGGCATATTCTTTTTGGCTTGCGGCCATGGGTCATCGTGTCCACCTGCTGGATTTAATGCAAAGCCACATCGACACCGCAAAGGAAAAAAGCCGGCAATCCGGCATTTTATTGGCTTCATATCATTGCGCAGACGCCCGCGCACTGCCATATACCGACCAAAGTATGGATATGGTCTTGTTAATGGGCGCGTTATACCACCTGCACACACACAAAGCCCGCCAAAAATGCCTTGCCGAAGCTTTTAGGGTGCTAAAGCCCGGCGGACTGATCATTTGCACCGTCATGAACCGCTTTGGCCTTATAATTGCGGCGCAAAAATATAAGCTGTTTGACAATTATTCGCGAGAGTACTTAGAGGATTCATTCAACACCGGCATCCACGACAAAGCCAATTTCTACACCCATACCCCTGATGAAATTGCCGCGGAAGTGTCAGCCGCAGGATTTGAATCCACACAACTTATCGCCATTGAAGGCTTTGCAAATGCCCTAAGCAGCAACCAACTGCCCGCGGACGAAAGAGAGGTTTCGCGCTTGCTTTGGAGCATCGAATTAACAGAATCTGTACCATCGCTCATAGGCGTCACCAGAAATATCATGGCTATTAGCAAAAAGCCGTCCTAACCATAAAATACCCCAAGCACCATAAATTTTGTAAGCAAACCAAAACAGCCAGCCCATTTTTTACCATGGACTGGCTGTTTCAATTGGTTTATGCGCAATTTAACTTACCGGGCAATCCACCAGTGCAACATCTCTGCTGTTCCAGCGATAGCGATAACAGCTATGCCTACATACAAAAACTCATAAGACTTCTTTCTTTTGGCCTCTCGGGCTTCCAACTTCCTTTCGGCATAAGTCGTGTGGTCAATTAGCTTGGACTGACCCAAGCGGGTGGGCAGCATGTAATTTAGCAATCCCACCGCTATAACCAAACCGCCCACAGCAAAATTGGCCGTCACAAGATAATCTATAAAGAAATATCCTAGGTCTACAAAAGAGTAGATGGTAGCTATAATGGAAACAACAACGACCAAAACCGTCGCCACACCTAAAGTTTTAAGCAGTCTTTTAAGCAAATTATGCATTTTCTCCGCACCTATGGCACGATACATAGCGCCCCGGGGCTATTTCTTTAAGTTCTGGGTCAATATCTTTGCAGCTATCCAGCCGCTGGAAGCACCTGCCGTAAAAACGGCAACCCGGCGGTGGATTTATGGGACTTGGCACGTCGCCTTCAAGGATGATGCGTTCACGCTTAACATCCACATCGGGAATGGGAATAGCAGAAAGCAAGGCCTTGGTATAGGGGTGCTGCGGGTCCACGAAAATAGACTTATAGTCGGACATTTCCACAATTTTACCCAGGTACATAACCGCAATATTGGTGCTGACGTGCTTGATAACCCCAAGGTCATGAGAGATGAACAGGTACGTCAGTCCCATTTCTTTTTGAAGTTCGTCCAGCAGATTTAGTATCTGGGCCTGTATAGACACGTCCAGAGCGGATACGGGCTCATCATGCACGATAAAAGATGGGTTAAGTGCCAACGCGCGGGCAATCCCTATACGCTGACGTCTACCGCCGTCTAATTCGTGAGGATAGACGTTTTCAAGGCGTTCTGCCAGGCCAACGGTATCCATAAGTTTGCGCACTTGCTTGAGCAAGTCTTGCTTATTTTCCGCCTTTTTGTTGATAATAAGCGGCTCGGCAATAATTTCCGAAAGGCTCATACGCGGGTTAAGCGACGCGAAAGGATCCTGGAAAACTATTTGGGCATTGTTTCTAAATTTACGCATTTTATCGGCTTTGTAATCCAGAATATTTTCGCCTTCGTACAAAACCTCACCGCCGGTAGCTTCAAGCAACCTAAGCACAACACGGCCTGTGGTGGATTTGCCGCAGCCGGACTCACCCACAAGCCCAAGGGTTTCGCCTTTGTTAATTTTGAAGTTTATGCCGTCCACAGCGTGCAACGGCCCTCTTTTGGTCTTAAAATATTTCTTTAAGTCTTTAACTTCCAATAATACCGACAAAATCTCACCCCTCTCCTCTGTCTTCAAACAGCAGGCATCTTACAAAATGCCCATCGCCAACTTCCGTCCGTTTTGGCACCACTTCCGAACAATGAGGCATGGCGTTGTCGCAACGGGGATGGAAAGGGCAGCCCGTGGGCAAGTTCATCGGATCCGGCATAAGGCCCTTTATAGGCTTCAAACGCTCTACGTCTTTTTCGATGTCCGGTATAGAGTCAAACAACCCTATGGTATACGGATGCTTAGGATTTTTAAATAATTCATTTTTATCAGCCATTTCCACAACGCTGCCGGCATACATTATGGCCACTTTGTCGCAAATTTCCGCAACAATGCCCAGGTCATGGGTTATCATTATCATGGCTGTGTTAAATTCTTTCTTTAGGTCTTTCATCAGCTCCAACACCTGGGCTTGAATGGTAACGTCCAAGGCCGTGGTAGGCTCATCAGCTACCAAAAGAGCCGGATTACACGCCAAAGCAATAGCTATGCCCACTCTTTGTCTCATGCCGCCGGAAAATTGATGAGGGAATTCTTTGGCACGCTCTTTACGAATACCCACTTTGTCCAACATTTCTTCGGCCTTAAACAGGGCCTGGTTGGCGGTAAGGTTTTCGTGCAAAAGTATAACCTCGGCAATTTGATCCCGCACGGGAATAACCGGATTAAGGCTCGTCATAGGATCCTGGAATATCATGGAAATTTTGCTGCCTCGCACCTTGCGCATTTCTGCTTCAGAAAGCTCAAGCAAATTGCGGCCATCAAAATTAATTTTGCCATCCACAACCATGCCGGGCGGGCTTTGTACAAGCTGCATAATGCCCAAGGCAGTGGTGGTTTTGCCGGCACCGGTTTCGCCCACAAGGCCAACGGTTTCGCCGGGTTTAAGGGAGAGGTTAAGGTCGTTTACCGCCTGCACCGTCCCCTCCTCAATGAAAAAGTGAATGGACAGGTTTTCTATATCAAGCAGGTTTCCGCTAGTTGTAGTGTTTTCTGCCATATTACCCCTCCTTAGCTACAGAAATAGCCTTTTGCCGCCTTATCCGTTCAAAGCGCTTCTTAGAAATACCGCCGGAGCGCAATTTCGGATCAAAGGCATCGCGCAATCCGTCACCCATCAGGTTAACGCCAAAGATAACCAAAGCAATGGCAAGACCTGGGAACAACGTCATATGCCAATAACCGGCCAACATAAACTGGCGGCCATCAGAGAGCATAGCACCCCATTCCGGCGTGGGTGGTTGCAAGCCAAGGCCTATAAAGGACAAAGCCGCGGCAACAGCAATAGCATCCGCCATACCCATGGTGGCTTCAATAATTACCGGAGCCATGGCATTTGGCAGGATATGCCGCCTTATAAGACGGAAATCGTTTGCACCCACAGACCGGGCGGCTTCAACAAACTCTTGTTCGCGCAGGGTCAATACTTGTGCCCTTACTTGCCGGGCAAATCTCGGTATAGCACCTATACCTACCGCAATCATTATATTTACAAGACCTTGGCCTAGGGCCGCGGTTATGGCTATAGCCAGCAACAAGTTAGGTGTAGCCAATATAATATCTATAATCCGCATTATGACGTTATCCGACCATCCTCCGTAAAAACCGGCAATAGCACCCAAAATAACACCAGCAGTCATAGACACACCAACAACCACAAAGCCTACCACCAAGGATATTCTGGCACCATGGACAATTCTGGCAAAAATGTCTCTGCCGAAATGGTCCGTACCAAAAATATTATCGCCGCTAGGGAATGCACGGGGATTAGACCAATTTTGTATGTCATAGCCCGGGTCGCCGCGTTCGCTGCTAGGTGCCATAACACCTGCAAAAATAGCCGCCAAAACCTGTATAATTATGATGGCCAAACCCACCATAGCAATTGGGTTTCTCTTAAAACGACGCCACACTTCCATAATTTGACTGCGTTTCTTTTTCGGTTTCGCTTGATTTTCCATTGTCTCCCCCCTTATCTATATTGCGAGCGTATCCGCGGGTCGATGAAAGCATACAGTATGTCCACAAGCAAGTTAACAATAGTAAAGGACACGGCAAGAAGCAAAACGCCTCCTTGCACAATGGGTCCATCCCTACGCATTATGGCATCTACCATAAATCTGCCCAAGCCCGGGATAGCAAAGATGGTCTCGGTTAGTACCGCGCCACCAAGCAAAGCACCAAACATAAGCCCGGCCACAGTGGTTACGGGTATCAAGGCATTTTTGAGAGCATGACGGAAAATTACAATCCGCTCTTTTTGCCCTTTGGCCCTTGCCGTGCGTATGTAGTCAGAACGTATACATTCCAACATGCTGGAGCGTGTCATACGCATAATAATGGCCGAAGAGCTGGCCCCGATAGTGAAAACAGGGAGTATCCAATGCAGTGGTGTATCCCATCCGTTAGGCGGAAGCAACGGCAGGGTTACAGCGAAAAAGATAACAAGCATCATACCCAGCCAAAAGTTGGGGATAGATGCAGCCAAAAGGCCGGTAAAGTTAGCTATAGCATCAAAAATACTATACTGTTTGGTGGCACTGATAATACCCAGCGGTATACCCATCACAAGGGCCAGCACAACAGCCATACCAGCTAACTGCATTGTGGTTGGGAACCTGGCAAAAATCTCCGTAAATACAGGCCGATTGGTAATCCAAGAGTTTCCAAAATCTAATCTAAGCGCGTTTCCAACAAACCTAAAAAGTTGCGTGAAAAATGGGTCATCTAGCCCCATTTCTAACCTCAATGCTGCCCTTGCTTCAAGGGAAGCACCCTCGCCAAGTATGATGGCAGCAGGGCAGGCGTCTCTGATATAATCCAGCACAAAGATGACGAGTAAAACCCCTAGCAAAACAGGGACCATCATCAATAGTCGCTTCAAGATGTATTTATGCACCGTTTCACCTTCTTTTCTCCTTAATAAAGGGGCGACAACGTGTCGCTGCCGCCCCTATGGGAACTAACTTAATTTATACGGTGAATAGAGCTTTTAGGAATTAATCAAAGTAGATTGTTGCAAAGTTGTGGTGAAGTGCTGGGTTAGGCGTAAAGTTGCGGATACCTGGATCAGCAGCATCAATTATAAAGTTTTCAATCAAGAATACCCATGGTGCAGCTGCGTGGATATATTCCATAGCTTCACGATAGATTGGCAAACGAGCAGCCGGGTCTGTTTCAGAGCGGCCAGCTTCCAGCAATGCGTCAAGGTGATCAGAAGCGAAGAATGTACGGTTACCTACAGCGCCAAAGGAGCTGGAATGGAACAATGGGAACAAACCATAGTCAGGATCACCAGTAACAGTAGTCCAACCAAGGATGAACATGTCATGCTCAGCATTTTCGGTGGCTGTAAGGTACTCAGACCATTCCATACCAATAACTTCTACGTTGATGTTAATTTCACGAAGAGCAAACTGTACCATTTCGGCAACTTGAGAGCGTTGCGCGTTAGGTATGTTCCACCAGATTGTGGTGTCAAAGCCGTCTTCTAAACCAGCTTCAGCCAT
>Ga0123355_10002974_pt1 | contig 24079 bp, 26 predicted proteins | sample TergutEmb28metaG_3_FD_89872 | JGI IMG/M metagenome (GOLD analysis project Ga0123355, IMG submission 89872) | Embiratermes neotenicus P1 segment gut microbial communities from Petit-Saut dam, French Guiana - Emb289 P1 | ecosystem: Host-associated > Arthropoda: Insects > Digestive system > Gut ... | reverse complement strand
GGGAGGATATACGGTTTAAGAATCCCGCATGGGGAACCCGCTCCGGAGCCACGGTCTCCTTCGCGGAGAGTCCATTGCAAATGGCTTCTTAAACCGTATATCCTCCCCTGCCGGGCATTGTACCGCTGGCTCACGCGCGGCGGGGGCATTACTGGAGGGGCTCCGCAGAGGCATTGCCGTAGGGCATTACCGCACGGCATTACCTCATGGCACGCCCCCAAAAGCAAGCGGCTGGCAGTTGGCAAAGCCAACCTCCAGCCGCAACCCCGGCCTAGTACTCAAAATCCGGCGCGGCCCGGAGCGGGGCGTTTTCGAACCCCGCACCGACTGCACCGGCTGCGCCGCCAACGCCGCCCCGGCGTTCTTCCCCAAACTCTAGCGCCGCGCCGAGCGGAGCCAGCACCGGCATGGCTCCCCCTATCAAGGTGATAACACCACTGCTGACCATGCCTGTTATTGCCTGTTGCGTATTCAAAAGCGTCCCGTTAATAACATTGTTTGGCCGGAACTGGAGAATGCCGGGCACGTCACCGCCGATAAATGCGAACAATGTTTGTCCGTTTCTGGAGCCGTTGATGGTTACGTTGGCGATTTCCGCAAAGATGGGAGTGCCACCAACGTGAACAGAGGCTCCGCCAACATCACGCAGATTCACGCTACGGACAATAACCGAAGTGGATGATCCACCGCTGGAGAATATAAGAATGCCAATCCCCGCAATGCCGCTTCCGGTAACGCCGGAAACGCGCCGTTCGCTATTGTTGCCGCCACGGATGCTTATGCCGTTGTGGGCAGTACCCGTTCCAACGTTATGCATTTCCACGTCCGCAATTTCCACAATGCCGGAAGCGCCAGCAACGTCAATAGCGTCACGGCCAACATCACGCAGGTTTACCCCACGGACTGTTACAGGGGAATTGTTTGGAGCGGCAATACTCATGCCAAGTCCCGTAATGCCGCTTCCGGTAACGCCGGAAATGCGCCGTTCTCCAATGCCGCCAGCGATGGCTATGCCGTGATGGGTAGTACCCGTTCCAACGTTGTGTAGCTCTACGTCCGCAATTTCCACAATGCCGGGAGTGCCAATAACGGTAACAGCGGCTGTGGCAATATTACGCAGGTTCACCCCGCGGACGGTTACAGGGGAATTGTTTGCACCGACGATAACACCGCCAGCATCACGCAGGTTCACCCCACTGACGGTTAGAAGATTGTTTGCAGCGCCGACACTGATGCCCCACCCTCTGATATTGCTCCCGGTAACGCCGGAAATGCGCCGTTCGCCAGTGCCGCCGCCACCAACCCTTATGCCGTGGTGGGTACCGCCAGTTCCGACGTTGTGTACCTCCACGTCCGCAATTTCCACAATGCCGGGAGTGCCAGTAACGTTAACAGCGGTTGCGCTAACATCGCGCAGGTTCACCCCACGGACGGTTACGGGGGAATTGTTTGCAGTGCCAACACTGATGCCATTCCCCGCAATGCCGCTTCCGGTGATGCCGGAAATACGCCGTTCACCAGTGCCGCTAGCAACGCTTATGCCCGTTCCAGCGTTGTGTACCTCCACGTCGGCGATTTCCACAATGCCGGGAGTGCCAGTAACGTTAACAGCGATTGAGCCAACATCACGCAGGTTCACCCCACGGACGGTTACGGGGGAATTGTTTGCAGTGCTAACACTGATGCCAGTCCCCCTAATGCCGCTTCCGGTAACGCCGGAAATGCGCCGTTCGCCAGTGCCGCCAGCAACGCTTATGCCGCTGGCGGTAGCGCCCGTTCCAATGTTGTGCATTTCCACATCCGTAATTCCCACAAAGCCGGGGCTTCCCGTAACGCTAACGGCGTGTTCGCCAGCGTTGCGTACATTCACGCCGCTAACGGTAACCGGGGAATTGTTGGCGGCCTCAATCGCAATGCCTGTTCCGGTAACGCCGTCCCCGCTAATGCCGGAAACACGCCGTTCACCAGCGCCGCCATAAATGCGTATGCCGTAACGCCCGGCATCACGCATATCCACATCCGTAATCTCCACAAGGCCGCCGCCAGTAACGTTAACAGCGGCATCGCTAGCGTTGCGTATGTTCACGTCCCGGACGGTAACCGGGGAATTGTTGGCGGCCTCAATTTCAATGCCTGTTCCGGTAATGCCGTCTCCGCTAATGCCGGAAATGCGCCGCTCGCCTGCGCCGCCAGCAACGCTTATGCCGTGGTGGCCTGCACTCGTTCCGACGTTGTGCATTTCCACGTCGGCGATTTCCACAAGGCCCGCGACACCGTAAAGGGAAATTCCGCCGCCGTACATATCCCGCAGGGACACGTTCCGTACCAAAGCGCGCGAAGACCCTTCAACACGGATAGCGTTACCGTGTACGCGGCTAAACGCCGCGCCGGAAAGATAAAACTCAAAGCCCACCGCAAGACGCGCGGTAATCGCTCCGGCGTCCCCCGCCCCGGCAAACTGTAGGTCGTGGAAAAACAAATCTCCGGCAGTTACAGCCGGGGAACTGCCGCCGCTAGCGGCAAACAGTACCCGCGAACGCCGCCCGCCGCCCAGATCTCCGCTTAGTACCGTGTGGTGTAACGCGGGGTTCCGCTGGCCCTTTTCCGTCTCCCACCCGGCAAAGCCGCCAATATAACGGGTATTCGGCACAAGCAAAAAGAACGCCGACTCATCGCCCTGCGCGCTGGGCCGGTATGTCCCGGCGGCTATCCAAATTTCCTTGGGTTCGTCCGCCGGGAACGCCGCCGCCGCTTCGGACGCCTCGCGCAGACAGCGGAACGCGTTCTGCCAGCTTGTGCCGTCGTTGTGTCCGCCCGCGCTGTGGTTCACAAAAATCCGGGGCGACGCTGTTTCCCGCACATTCACCGTGTACACCCTGCGGTGCATTCCGTTAGGCGAAACTACCGTGTACTCCACAGGGCCGGAAAACACGCGGCCCGAAACACCGGAAACCTGCGCCGCTCCGTCCGCGCTGACCTGCCCGGTGGCGGTAAAGCGGGGAACCATTGCCCGGTACGAAACGCCAAAGCCTTCCGGGGCGAACACGGTTATTGTCTGTTGTTGTATCCGTCCGGAAAGCGGCTCGGTCAAGCCGGGGTTATCTTCCGGGAAAAACCCGAACGAGATCATAAAGGCGTCAGAGGATGTGTCACGGATAAGGCGTGTCTGCACCGAATAGTAGCGCCTAAGGCTGGGAATCTGGGGGTGCGTAACCGTGTACGTTATGCGCTGGGAAAAGTTCTGGCTGCTAACGCCAGAAACCTGCACACTGCCCAGCACGGTTACAATGCCCTGCGCGGTAAACTCAGGAATCAGTGTGTGCGGAGCGGCAGTGCCGCCAAAGTGTACGTCAATAATAATGTGCCCATCGCCTATCTCTCCCTCGCTGCCCCGGATTATGCCCGGATTGTGCGCTTGTAACAGATCAAACGTCAGTATTCTTGGCGCGTCATTCACAAGATGTATAAACTCAACCCGCACCGTGTACGTCCGGGTAAACTGCCCTACCCGCGAGACAACCCGGTACTCTAGCGGCGCGGAAAAATCGTGCCCGCTGGCCCCGGAACTCTGCACAACACCGCCAACCCGCACCGTGCCCGGCGAGATAAAGCGAGGAACCAGATGCCGCGGGCGCGCGCCGGAGTAAAGCACGTGCAGCGTGATAGTGCCAAACTCCCCGTCATTAATGATTGATGCTACCGAATTCGCGGCAATGCCCGGATTATCCGCCTGCGCGAACCTAAAATCCGTTATGCTGCGAATGGTGTCAGGGTCTTCCCTGAATGTTACGTCTAAAAAGAAATCCCGTGATACGCCGTCACGGGTAACCGTTATTGTTTTCGCCTGAGGCACGTTCAACCGCGCATCGAACTGAATGACGCTCCGGCCGGATGTTATTTCAACACCGTCAATTTCCAGCCTGTCACCCACAATCTGGAACGAAGGGACAAGCGCGAAGCTCAACGGTATTTCGACAGGGTACATGGCGACTGCCGACAGAGTGTTGCCAGAAAAAACAGGAACCGAGTCGGCAAGCAGTTCGGGGTTGTCGTACTTGGAAAAGCGCAGGCCCAAAAGCCGTGGCCCCGCGTCGTATTCGACAACGCTTACGGAGTACTGCCGTATGCCGCCCTGCCCGGAAATAACAAAAAAGCTAACCGGGCCGGAAAAGTCAATTGGCGTGTCCAGCGCGGGGACTCTGAAACCGGGCGTTGACCGTATTAGGTCATGCACGTACTCTGTCAGGTCTGCCGCCGTAAGCATTTCCAGCATCGTGCGCATAAGGTCTGATCCGGGGAACGCCGCCAGTATGTAGTCAAAGGTAACGGGGAACAGCGCCGCTCCGGGAGACACTGTTACACGCGGCAATAGTTCGCCCAGGTCTGTTCCCGCCAGTACCGTTACGCTTACGGCGCTGTCGCAGATTGCCGCCGCCCCCTCCTGCCCGGGAACCTCGAAAGAGATGATCCGGTCGCCGTCCGGCGGGATCAAGTCGTGGAAAAAATTGTTGCAGGCCCCAAGAAAAACCAGAGCCAGAATAACGGCGCGCCACGCGGCGCTTTGAGTGAATTTCATCGTGTTCTCCTTAATTCGCGCGGGTATTTAGTAACAGGTTCTATAATAAGTTCGATTGCTCTAAGGGATTCCCATGTGTTGTCCGCGGTTTCAGGCGTTCTGTCAGCGCCAAAAAACTCAACACGTATTCTTGCCGGGTCTATGCCGTGGTGTCGCGCAAGGTATTCCTTGCCGTACATGGCGCAGACCATGACATTGGACGAAAAACTCGCAATTTCAAATAGGGCAATATCTTTAATACAAGCAGGGAAGGAAGAAAAAGGTCGCCGCCTTTTACGGACAGCCCCAATGCCCCCTTTCTTGGCAAAAATTTACAAAGAGAAAGTAGGCGTAAAAGAGCTTATACAAAGCGGTTGGAACCTGTCGGAAGCAGAGGCAGTGATTGGCTTAGTAAATAGAATATCCGGTGCGGTAGCATCGATTTACTTTGGCAGAAAAATCCTACCCTCAGAACCATAAGTACTGTGTAAGCGGCTTTCCTAAAGACGCTTTTCACATTATCTGTATTTTCCACCGCACCCGAATACAAAACATGCTCCGCACTCCCGCATGGGTAAAATAGAAAAAGCCCTGCTGAAACAACGCCATGCCAACCTTTCAACCGCTCAAAACGGCTATTTAGCAAAGCAGAAAAAGGCTTTGGCAAGATAGGCTTTGTGCCTTGCCCCGCCGCCAACGTATTATACCCCATCTTATCAGGTGCATGGGGCAAACCCCCAAAAGCCTTAACAGTAAACTTCACCTTCCCGTCAGTTTAGTTAAATTCTAACATTAATCCAAAACCAGGGAATGTCATGTTATTGTTTGTATTTAGTGCGAAATTTGGCGCAATACTAAATCTGTTTATTACAATGACAATCCCAAATAAGAAACTAAACGACCTGCTTTGTTCAGATATAGCAGCAGAATACGATACTAAATAAGCCGTATTTTCATTCACTACAAAAAGTGATTCCACCCCAAAGTTAAACAATACCGTGTTTCTGTCTCCTCTATTGAGATCAAACAGTGCAAGTGCATTAAACTCAAATGTTATAGGATCCCTAATCTTTCGCAACATAAAGCCGGGACCTAGTCTATATATATTTGCGTCAGCAATATTTAATATCCCATGATTGTCATTAGTGGCTATCGTAATATTTGTTGGAAATGTTGATAACAATAACATATCAAAAATTAAAAAATCTCTTATCTCAAATCTACGACCTATATGGGTGATAATTTCACCCAAACTGAATACATACAAATTATTATCTTCGATGTTTGAGCAGATAAAAGAAAATGGAATATTAAATCCAATAAGATTATTATTAAAACGTATGTTAACATCTTTAGATGATTGTAAAACATCTGTAAAATTATTCGTATTATTCAAACTAAAATAATTTAAAGATAATCTAAAATGCAACTCAGGTAAAATAGAATTTTCCGCAAATAAATACGTTTTCTGAGTAAGGAAAAAACAAAAAATCAATAAAAGAATTTTGCATTTTTTATCTATTGAAAAAATTCCGTAATAACCCATGCCTTCTTTCCTCTTGTATAATTAAATGCTCAAATTTCCTTGCTGGAAATCTCGAAGAAAAATACATAAAATAACCTGACCAGTTATCCCTGAATTGATCCGCAGTTAATACTTTCCTGCCAAAGAATGGATCTAGAATAAAAAACAAGTTATCATTTGAAATATGGTATAAAAGGACAAAATGTCCGTCTATGTTACTGTTATTAAATGGTTGTGGATAATGTATAATCAATGGCAGAGTAAATTTTTCTTCTAATAATGAAATATTTCTGTTGGCTATCCTTACTCCTGCTGTTAAGATATTGTACTTTTCCAAAAAGTCCCTAATATCAAGAAAGCTCATGCCGCCCCTTGGTCTTACATTTGAATTTGCTATGATTATCGACATGATTTGCTCTTGTGTCAAATGAACAGAAGAATAAAGTGCAACAATCAATTGAATTATTGATGCACCACATGAATAAAATGTCACTTGTCTGTTTATCATATCAAATTGCAAATTTTTGTAAGAAACTGCTTCAAAACCAGAAATATTGATCGTTGATAAGACAATTAAAATTGTAAAAAAACAAAATCTTCTCAATTATTCTCTCCTTGTATTATTGCTGTTGGATATTTTTTCATGCAAGCGTTTTGTAAAAAATATTAACACCAAGCTGAATGTAAGGATAATTACCTGTACTACTATAAGATTGGTAAATAACCCGGTTTGAAATAGCCCAGCAGGAATATTAACCAATATATGTATTAATATAGCTAATGGAAAGAGCCAAAGTTTATCTTTGGAAATAACAGAATAGAAAACTAACACAGACAACGACAAATGAATGCCAATTACAGATATGCGTTCAATACCTCCTGCCAGAAACATTATTGGAGGTGTTGTTGCAAGAATTTGCACGATTTGTGCATTATCACCTGTAATATCCTGGAAACCACCAACATTTATGTTAAAGGAAAAAACAATGTTCGCTATCATGGTCAAACCAACTATTAATACAGCTTCAATCCCACCATGTCCAATGCCATAAGCTAGAGCTGTTCCTACTTTATTATATTTTTTTTGTAAAACTTTAAATGAAATAAAACGTGCAGTTTCTTCAAAGATACCAGCCATTAATACACCATATAATATAAATAAGAATGGTCTCTCAAGTAAAGTAAAATGAGTGATTACCAAAATATTTATATTTCTTATTATGGTGAAAATAAAAATGGTAAAAACCAAAATTCCAAATATTAGTGGTAAAACTCTTGCACTATATTTTTTGTAAAACAAATAAAATAATACAATAGGTAATCCTATTGATATAAAAGTGGAAACAAACATAAAAACAATAGATAAAATCGGAACTTGCATACTCTCTCCTCGCTATCTTAGATTTCTAAAAAAATCAGCAAATGAATTAAAAAATGTTCGCCTTCTGTAATGATTAGTATAAAAATACGTAGGCGAATAATCTACCACTTTAAATTCCAATACTTGAACTCTTCTAATGAGTAAATTATTGTGGTAAATAAAACTTTCTTTTGGAAAATAAACAGGATAGTGTTGTAGCCGTATATAAGCATTGACATTAAAATGAAATACCCCCTCGTCGTTTTCAACAGACATCTGCATCATGTTGTGATCACTATCCAAAACAATTGATACATTTCTGAATCTTTGATCCGAAACTCTAATATGGTACATACTACCTATTAATGTGATGTCGTATAAATTTTCTGAATTCAGAATATCCCACCAATTTGTAAATATATTCCCAGAAAGTACATTCCTCGTACGTATCCTTTCCCTTCTGTTATTTATAACACGCCATAGTTGTCCGTCTGTATATACAAGCCTGTTATTAGTTGCCTTATCAAAAATTGCAAACTGTTCGTTATTAAAAGTAATAACATTTGTGTTTTTTGAATTTGGCATTCCGCGCCAAAAAGTAGTTTCTTCGGTTTTTACAGACAAAAGTTTGTTATTGACAAAAATATTATTTATCTCATTATTTCTGAGCCTTTGTATCGATTCAAAATCAACTATAACATCCGAAAAAGAAAAAGCAGCAACACAAGTGAATAAAGAAATTAAAATTAATTTTTTCATAAATAAACTCCTTTATTTAAAGTTAATTATATTTCCTGCTAGATCCAGGTAATCATCATTATGAGTTATTAGAATAACTATCATGTCCTTCGATAAATCTTTAATTGTACTAATAATATCTTTTTTAGTGTTAACATCAATCGCTATCTCCGGTTCATCAAGAATTAAGATATTTGGTCTTCGCATAGCAGCTCGCAAAATATATATCAACTGCTTCTCACCGGCAGATAATTTTATTCCATCTTGCCCTATTATCGTTAACATGCCGTGGGGCAAGGTATTTTTGACATACAGTTTATTTAGAAGATAATTGTATCTAGTTATATCTATATTTTCATCACCAAAATTAAGATTATATTGTAACGTATCATTAAAAATTGTATCATCATTGTTTGCATAAATAATTTTCCCGGCTATTTTATTATTTGATATATCCCTTAAATTTATATTATTTAAAGTAATGTTTCCATCATACTCATTGTATAATTTTAACAATATTTTTGCAAAAGTCGTTTTACCTTTTCCATTGTTACCAGTTATTGCTACTATTCCGTTACCTTTTATGTCTGCATTAATTTCTTCATTTAACTTTTTACCGTCTTTATTTATTATTAAATTCTTTACAGTTAAAGCTTCGATTCTACTTTTTAAAATAGCATTATCACTTCCTTCAGTTACACTTTTTGTGTTGTTTAAGTATTCAATAATTCTTGAAGAGCTAATGAATATTTCTTTTGATTTTTTAAACAAAGAAACGATTAGATTGATTGGCTGAAATATTATATTTGATAAAAATAAAAACGCAAAGAGTGTTCCGATTGTTACTATATTAGCTTCAATTAAAAATATACCTGTAAATAAAAGTGTTAATACCCATACTAAATTTAATGCATCAGTAATTATCTCTACTTTTTTTTCTCTCAAAAAATAATTCAAAAGAGCTGTATTCATCTTTGAAACCGCATCTAACCCTCTTGTCAAAACAGGCTTAAATATGCTAAATATTTTTATAAATTCAATTTTCACTAGTATTTCATATAAAATCTTTGAAAACTGCTGAGATTTATTCTTATATGCCATTACTAATTTTTCTATTGTTGCTATGTATATTGACAAGACGATAATATTAACAATTAAAAAAAACAATGTAATTCCAGTTAAAACTGGGCTTATGAAAAATAAATAAAAAATGAATAGAATGGTAATTAACTGGACTGGTAGAACTCCAAAAACAGTCTGCCATGAAGTTGACACAGTCATAACATCAGTCTGTATTCGATATGCCATATCACCCGCATTATTCTTCTCATAAAACCTATGCTCTGAATTAAGGCAGGCTGTGATCATTTCCCCGCGTATTTTTTTTACTCTATCCAAATAATAAACCATGAAATACCTGTTTGAATAATATCTAATAAATGCACAAACTGCTATACTTGAAGAAAAAATTACTATCAATGTTCGAATATTGTGAAAATTTTGTCCAATAATTACACTGTCAACAGTATACTGGATAAGCAACGGTATAGAAATTTTATGTATTTGCAAAATTACAAAAAATACTTGTAGCCTTAAAATTCTTCCACTGATAAAATGCTTTTTTGTCAGGGTTAAGTAATTTTGCATTCTTAATTAATTCCCCCTCAGAAAAATATTGATAGCACGGCAACCTCGGTATTCATACCTATCTCATTTTTTAGCTTTGCTTCAAGTGTAAAATTTGAACTATAAAATACATTATAAACATCATTTTTTGTTTTTTGGCAATCAATAACAGTCGCTATTTTGGTTATTGGCTTTACAGCAATATTCGGTATTGTATCAAAAATATAGTTAAGCAGAAAAACACTCTTCTCACTATCATTTATATTTGACACAAATGTAACTTTTGCCACAGTATCAAATGGCAAAACTGGCATTTGAACACCGATGATGCATTGCACCTCCTTTGTTTTGTCGTATAAAAGAAAAAATTCCTCAGACTTATAAAATATCTTATATCGAATACTTAAGTCTGTGTATTGACTTTTCAAAAAATGAGCAGATAAATATGAAGAACTTTCATCTAAATTATTGACTTTTTCCAAAATTTCCAGCCCTTCTCTTTCTTCTGCAATTTTTATATTGTATCCATTCTCAAAATATTTTTGGTGTGTTATTAAATAGGGGTTAAAATCCTCATCCCAATTTATTACACTGAAATTGGTGAATTTTGTCAGAATCGATGCGACATCATTTGTTATTGTGTTTTCGTCAACGCTGCTGTATTTTGATTTTTGAATTTTCAAAATGTCAGAAAGCGTGTTACTGCCGTTGCATAAATTCAAAATATCCATTGTTGTTTGATTTACAAACAACTCTGTTAATTCCGGGTGTGCTTTCAATAAAATAGTGTAATTCTTTTCTTTCTCCTCTCGCAGAAAATCGAAGGCTTCCTTATCAAAAATTGGTTTATAATTTTGCATAACTTTCTCCTTTTCTCATACTGGTCTCACCCTAAAATATCAATATCAATGTCCGTTTCCTGCCAAAGATTGGGATACCCGTTGATATGCCTACCTAAATCAAATATGCAATTTATATTCCTTGCATAATCGCTTACAACTTCGTTATTCCAGATAAAAACAAGTCCTTTTTCCCAATAATCAATAATTGAATGCTTTCGGACATTTCCGGCTACGATAGGAAAATACATAGAGGTAACAATATCACCGTTAGCTCGCAAGCAAAGTTGATGAAACAAATTAGATAAATGAGATCGAAACCTTATAATATGATCCACAGGATCGCCATATTGCACTCGCCTTTGCCCATAAGTTTCCTGCAAGGAAATAACAGTTTTAATCAATGTCCTATATTGGAAATGAGTAGGCATTAACTTTTTATGAAAATCCTTCGCCCTCCCTATTAGCATGAGCGGCTGTGTTCTCATAATATTCACACCCTTTCCCAACATTCTAACACTCAATTCGTGAAACTCTTGTATATTAAACCTAGTTGGTATAAAACATATATTTATCTCTTTCAACTTATCCTTGTATTCTAAGCACAATTCTATCGCTTCAATTGCTTTTTCATAGGAACCTTTAGCGTTCCGTAACATTTCATGCGATTCTTTAGTGTTCCCGTCTAAACTTATTTGTATTCTATTGATTCCAGAATGAATAAGAGCTTCCAGTGTATCTTTCTTAAGCAAATAGCCATTCGTTACCATCGATATGTTTGGCACAACAGATTTAATTAGAGATGAAGCTTTAAGCATTACATCAAGTCTTAATAATGGCTCTCCTCCGCAAAAACAGAGATTAAACGGCTGTAAATGTTTGAAATCTGAAAACAGTTTCATTATTTCTACATCCGTCAACTCATCTTTTACGATATTGTTCTCTCCACTCGCATTGTAACAGTGCAAACAACGAAAATTACAAGTGGTTGTAAGATCAAACTGTATCTGGATTGGTCCCCTTAACAGGCTTGCCTTTTTCCGTAGTCTTGCCACGTTATCAATTGCCATAGCCTCACCCCCTGCGAATTATTGCCGACCCTGCGTCTGTCCTGCCCGTAGTGCATTCAATAGGTTGTCCACATCGCTTGAATTGTACATCACCAAAAAATCATCGGTTGGTATCAAAACAATATTTTTTCTGCTTGTAAGAAAAACCAATGCTCTTTCGCCGTTTCTCAGCCTCATCCAACCAATTCTGATGTTTAAAAAGCCAATTCCGTTTGTGCGTAAAACAATTCTGTAGTCTCTATCTTCAGTGAAATCAATCATTCTTATCCCGTCAGCATTCACGGACGAAAGTGGAACTTCCCTGCCATACAGTAAAGAGCGTATGGCTAATTTATCGCCGTCCACTGTTACAGAAGTTGTCCTCACCAGCAGGTATGCAACTGAAACTACGACAACCAATACGGTTAAAACAATTATCAGACCTCCAAATGGAGGCAAACTTACCCTGAAACCCATTTATACCCCTTAAATCAACCACAACCCGACACATGGAAACGTTGCTAAAGAACAATTCCACTGGTCAATAATAAAAGGAGAAGTGACCCGTCTGGTACACATTATGAGGAACCCTCACAGACCTTTCTCAAACACGGCTCCCCATAATGCTCGACATACATCAACTTTACCCATTGATGCTGGCGCGCCAACTGTGCATTAGATAAGCACAACTCCGACAGCGAGCACAACTCCTGCAGCTACAAGAACAGCAACACCCACCACTACACCTGCCATCGCGAAAACAAAGCCTCCGCCAGTGACATCCGCCATCTCAGGATCGCCCAAGAATTCTATGCTAGGGCTCACATATTCCATACTCTTACCTCCTCGCAGTACTCTTTCATTGCTATACAGCAACAACCAGTCTCATTATAAACTTCCGCCCGCGTTTTGTCAAGTGTTTTTTTTTACTTTTTTTTTATTTTTATGATAAATAGCAACGCCCCCGCCATGCGTGAGCCATCAGTAAAATGCCCGGCAGGGGAGGATAAACGTTTTAAGAAGCCATTTTGCCCAAATTCTTAGGCGCAGACTGCGCAAAAACTACTTATCACATCAAATTTGATGCGGTAAGATGCATCATTTTCAATTGTTTTCAATGTATTGCTAACGATTTTTACCAGAAATGATTGAAAAATTGAGTTTTTGCACAGACTCAGGCGTAGGAGACCGTGGCTCCGTAGCCGTGTTCCTTGGGCGGGATTCTTAAAACGTTTATCCTCCCCTGCCGGGGCTTTATGCGGAAATGCTCATCCTCACAAACGGCGGCCCGAATTAGGCCCCTTGCACCTCGTGCAACCCATGACATGAACATGAGACTTCCGGCGGCTGCGCTGGAAAAGGCGGCAAACAAGGATTTCATCTCCCTTAAGAACCCTCGTGCAGACCGGGCATAGTCGGCTCCTTTTGCCCTGCAGGCAGTAAAGGCAGCCCCGGATGTGCATAAAGCGGTCTTTACCGCCGTTCAGGGAGGGGAAGGCCAGCGAACTGACCAATTGCCCCTCGCCCAGCTTCGCCGAGCATACCGGGCACGTCTGGGGATCGCCCGGCGTGCCCTCACCCCCCGGCCTGCCTTCGCCCCGTTTGCCGCGTTTGCCGGGCCCTTTAAGCCGGAACCCCTTGCCTCCCCCAAAAACCGGGATGCCAATGCTGAAAAACAGAGTATAGCCCACCCAAAGCAGGATGACCCCAATAACCGCGAAAATCAGAACTTCAAGAATGTCTCTCATAAATTGGCGTCTGGCGGCCCCTCCGGATAAACAGTATACTGTGCATTGTGGCTACACTGTATATTATCGGTACACCCATCGGGAATTTGGGGGATTTAAGCTTTAGGGCGGCGGAAACGCTTAAAAATGCCAGCATTGTGGCTTGCGAGGATACCCGGCAAACCCTAAAACTCCTGAACCATCTGGGGATACGCGCAAAACTTGTCTCGTGCAGGGCGCAGAACGAGGAATTCGCGGCGAAAAAACTTATCGCCCTTCTTGACCAAGGCAAAACCGTGGCCTATGCCAGCGATGCCGGAACCCCCGCCCTAAGCGATCCCGGGGCCCTGCTTGCCAGAAAAGCCGCCGAAGCCGGGCATGACGTTATCCCCATCCCCGGCCCTTCCGCCTTTGCCAGCCTTCTAAGTGTATCAGGCGGCATGGACAAAAGCGTACTTTTTGAAGGATTTTTGTCCCCCAAACCGGGCCGCCGCCGAAGCCGGCTGCGGGAACTTCTTGACACAGGATTCGGCTTCGTTCTTTACGAATCCCCCCATAGGATTCTTAAGCTTTTTGAGGATCTCGCCGATTTAGATGGTAGCCGGTATGTTTGCGCGGGAAGGGAAATGACCAAGATTCATGAGGAATATGTACGGGGCTCCGCAGGGGAAGTTTGCGAAATTCTGCGGAAAAAAGCGGAAAAAAGTGAAATTCGGGGTGAATTTTCCGTGTTTGTATCTAGCAAGAAATTGAATTAGCGTGTAAACTATTAGTTAGATTGTGCCGATAATGAAGGCAGGTAGGATGTAAGTATGACCATCGACAGGATAGGTTCAGTAGATCCCATACAACCCGAAAAAAGGACAGGGCGAGTCAGCCATGCCAGCGGGAGTCCGGGGAGCGATTCCATCAATATCTCTGCGGCAGCGCAGGAGAGGGCCGAACTGTTCCGGATTCGGGAACTTGTCGCGGCGGCTCCGGAGACACGGGCTGAGCTGGTTGCCGAACTGAGGGAGAAGATTAACGATCCCTCTTACATCAACGACAGGGTAATTAACGCTACGGCGGACAGGCTGATGGATACCCTTTTCGGCTAAAAGGGGCGACACAGCAGGACATATCCGGCCACTTGTTCAGGGGCCGGATTTTTTTTCCCTAAAGCGGAGCCAAGAATGGCGGACATAGTATTCAGGCTAGACCCGGAGATCGTTATTGGCCGGGACACAGTTAATCGCGCGGGAACCCTTTCCTCCAGCCGGGGCGGCAAGGTTCTGATTGCCACGGAGCAACGGCTCCACGAGAACGATCACATTGGGCGGCTGGCAAAAATCCTTGACGAAGCGGGCCTTCAGACAATTCTTTTTGATGAAATTTCCGATCAGACAACGGCGGACACGGCGGAAATTGCCGCTTCTCTGGCACGGGGCGCCCGCTGCGACTTGGTTGTGGGCATTGGGGGCCTTAGAACCCAGTGCATCGCCAAACTCATTTCCATTTTGGCCGCCTCTCCCGTGGGGGTTTTTGAGCTTTTGGACGGTTACAAGGCGGCGTCTTTTTTGCCCTATATCGCCATTCCCACCGCCGCGGGGGGTGACCCCTTCCTGTTTACCGATTACTTCGCCGTTGTAGACCCCAGGGACAGCTTGGCAAAGCTGATAAAGCGCCCCAGCTCCCTTTGCGCGGCGGTCATTGTCGATCCCGGCCTTTGTGAATCGTTAAGCGATCAGCACGCTTCCACAGCCGCCTTTGACGGCCTTTGCGTTTCTCTGGAAGCCTATTGCTCCGCCAAGTCCAGCTTTCTTTCCGATGCCTTCCTTGAGCAGTCCATCTCCCGCTATTCAAGGATACTGCACTCGTACACCGACAACCAGCCCTTTGATTTTCTCAGCGCCTCTGCCAACGCGGGGTTTCTGATGTCTCTGGGAGCCTCGGTAAGCGCTCCGGGGATCGGAACTGCCCTGTCATACACCCTGAACGGGAAGTTTCTGGCAGCCAAGTCATGGTGCTCTACGGTATTGCTGCCCTATGTCATGGAAAAGCTCGTGGCTTGCCGGCCCGAAAAGATGGCAAGGGCGGCGTTCCTAATGGGCGAGGCCGTGGAGAATATTCCCAAGGCGGAAGCGGCAAACATTGCGGTAGATGTCGTGCGCCGCCGCATGGGCCAGTTGTCAGTACCCGCCCGGCTTAAAGAGTTTAACCTTTCCTTGGACAGGCTGGTTCCGGCGGCGGAAGCGGCCCGAAACATGGAATTTGTGGCGGCCTCTCCCTGGACTGTAAGTTCCGAGGGAGCCTACGACCTGTTAAAGCAGGCGTTTTAGCGGCGGTGTCCGCATAGACTTTTCCCCGCCTCCGGTGTATACTTGCCTTGGTATGATGTTGACAACACACGCGCTGGACAAGTTTTTTCGCGGCCTTCTGGACATAGACGGTTTTAAGGACATCGACTCGTCGCTTAACGGCATTCAGGTGGACAACAATGGCGGAGAGGTGCGAAAGATGGCCTTTGCGGTTGATGCCTGCATGGAGACCTTTAAACGGGCCGCCAGAGCCGGGGCGGGGCTTCTTTTTGTCCACCACGGGCTTTTCTGGGGCAAGCCGTTAAGCCTTGAAGGGGGCCACCTTCAACGTGTCAAGTTCCTTCTGGATAACAACATAGCCCTGTATGCCGTTCACCTGCCCTTGGATCAGCACCCCCGGCTGGGGAATAACGCCGTCCTCGCGGAAATGCTGGGCATCAAAGAGCCTGAGCCCTTTGGCCTGTATCACGGGCGCAAAATAGGATACAAAGGTAGCCTTTCCAGCGCCCTTACAATCGAAGAAGCCGCAAGCAGGATAAGCTACATGGGCCGCCCGCCGCTTGGGATTTTTCCATTCGGGAAAAAAGAGATACTGACCTGCGGCGTTATATCCGGCGGGGCCGCCCGCGAGGCTCCTCAAGCGCTGGAAGAGGGCCTTGACCTGTACATTGCCGGGGAAAGTTCACATTCGGTATATCACCAAGCCCTGGAAGGCGGCCTGAATATGATAGCCGGAGGGCACTATTCCACCGAGGTATGGGGAGTTAAGCGGATGATGGAAGAGTGCGTTGCCCAGTTTGGGATCGACTGCGAGTTTATAGATGTGCCAACCGGCCTGTAATTTGTGCAAGAAGAGGGATAAAGATGTTCGGACAAAAAATGTTCAATAAAGACAAGGCGCTGTTTACGCCTTTTATACTAACCGCGCTGGTAGTCCTTTTGGATCAGGCAACCAAGGCTTTTATAGTCAGGCATTGGCCCGTTCAAGGCTCTTTTATTAGTGATGTGTTCGGCAACGATCTTCTGATTTTCGTCCACGTGCGGAATCCGGCGATTGCCTTTAGCATAGGGTACGGCCTTCCGCAGCCGTGGCGCTTTATTCTTTTTGTGATTGTTCCCATCGCGGTACTGATTTTGCTGACATGGTATTACTTTCACACCACAGAGTTCAGCCGCCCCCAGCGCTGGGCCATCGCGGGGATAATTGGCGGGGGAATCGGGAACATTTCCGACCGCATCTTCCGGCCTGACGGGGTGGTGGATTTTATCAGCGTGCGGTTCTTCGGCATCTTTGGCCTGGAGCGGTGGCCTACGTTTAATGTCGCCGATTCCAGTGTGGTGGTCTGTTGTATGATCCTTCTTTACACAATGCTAAGGCCCCAGAAGCAGGCTCTGGAGGAAAAGTGAGAGTTTCAGAATGAGCAAAAAGACCAACACGCTTCTTTTCATTGTTGGGGGAACTGTCTTTAATATCCTTGTAACGGTGCTTTGTTTTTTCCTTTTCCTTTTTGTTTACAGCAGGTTTCTCTTTCCGCATCTTCCGGCTGGCAGCGCCGCTTGGATGATACCCGTTAATTTTGTGATGTCGATTGCCGCATCCTTCCTGATTTACCGGCAGGTAGTCAAACTGATTATGAAAAAAGTGGATATGGAAAAGTACTTTGACCCGGTTTTTACCCGCTCCCGCCCGCCGCGCGAAAGCTGACCTTACTCGCCATGATAGTTAATTAGGGTAATTATCGGCGTGGGGGCCAGAAACTCCTCGTAATTCAGGAACGGAAGTCCCACTACGCCGAATATGCCGGGAACCTCAGCGCCGCCGGCGTTAAGAAGGGCACGAGCGGCGTTTAGGGTTCCCCCGGTGGCGATAAGGTCGTCCAAAAGGAGTACCCGTTTGCCTTCGGGGACATCTTCCTGATGAACCTCGATTTCGGCCATAGCGTACTCAAGGGCGTACTTTTTCGACAGGGTTATGCCCGGAAGTTTGCCTTTTTTGCGGATAGGAAGCAGGGGAATGCCCATCCGTGCCGCAAAGGGCGCGGCGAAAAGAAAGCCGCGGGCTTCAATGGCGGCTACGGCGTCAATTTCCTTGTCTTTGTAAATGTCTACCATACATTCAACGCAGTATTGAAATGCCTCAGGCGCGGCAAGGATGCTGGTAATGTCGTAAAACAGTATCCCCTCTTTGGGAAAATTGGGAACCTTTCTGATGTAGCTGTCAAGATTAAATTCTTTCGCCATGATCTGCCTCCAGCGCCTCTGTCCGGGCCTGCTTAAATGAACCTGAGACAACGCTCTGTGCCCATTCCTTGACGGCCTGCGCGTGGCCGGAAAAAAGCGGTTCGGGGTTCAGGGCCGCCTCGCAGTCGCAGACCAAGCCCGCCAAATACTCCGTGGCCTCCCTTGAACCGGGCGAAAAAACCCCGCATGGCCGGCTGGCAAGGTTAATGTGCTTTAATAAAAGCGTCAAGTAGGCAAACGAGTCCGGCCGGGGCTCCTTACAGCCCAGAAAAAACGCCTTTGCCGGAAGAATGTCGTTGCCCTTGAATTCAGAAGCGGTTTTTACGGTTACGGTACTGTCCTTTAACGCTGCGGCGATCCCGGCAGCCATCTCCGCCGTTTCTCCACTGCCATCGGTAACAATAAGAACATTTCCTTTTGCTTCCATACCTAGAGTGTACCCGCGAAAATACAAGCGTGTCAATCGAATGTCGATGCTAGGCGGGGGCATCTCGCGGGGCAGCTCGCCAGCTAGCAATTTCGCGTCATATATGCTATTAGTATCCCTACAATGAAAGGCTTGAAAGACTTGGCCCTTGTTTTGGCAAAGCCCCTCTTCCTGTTCAGAAAAAAAGCCCCTCTGCTTTCCTATATAGCGGGCCGTGTCGTTGTGATGCTGGTCATGCTTTTTCTGCTGGGCTTTGCGGTATTCGGCCTTATGGCGCTGGCTCCGGGGGACATCGTAACTCAGGTGATGATCCAGCAAATCCTAAGCAGTTCCGAAGGCCGCGCGATTGCAGGCCAGCAAGACCTGACCGCAGAATGGGCCGAAGACCTGCGGCGGCAGTTGGGGCTTGACCAGCCGTTCTACGTCCAGTATTTCAGGTGGCTTAGGCAGGTCGTTCTGCACGGCGATTTGGGGGTAAGCCTTGTTTCGCAGGCCCCGGTGTCCTTTCTTATGGGCTCCCGGCTTTGGAACTCCCTGCTTCTTAACCTTATATCACTTGTACTCATAACCTTTTTCTCGTTTTTGCTGGGGGTTTACTTTTCGAGCAAGGCCGGAACCAAAACCGATGTCGCCGTAACTTTTTTCGCGCTGGCCCTCCACGCCTTTCCGGGGATACTGCTGTTGATACTGCTTCAGCTTTTCGCCTTTGTCTCCGGTCTTTTTCCGGTTACCGGCTTTCCCCCGTTTCCCTTCCGCTACGATCCGGGCCGCTTTGTTTTCGCCTACACGCACCATATTTTTATGCCCCTGCTCGCTACGTTTTTGGGCGGGCTGGGCGGCACGCTTAGAATGGTGCGGGCCATGATGCTGGATCAGTTGGGTCAGCCTTACATCACAAGCCTGCGATCGCGGGGCATTGCCGAATGGCGCATCTACCTTGCCCACGCTTTCAGGAACACGCTTAACCCCTTTATCACCGGAAGCGCCAATATGCTGGCAGGGCTTTTTTCCGGCTCCCTTATTCTGGAAATTATCTTCGCCTATCCCGGCATCGGGCGGCTCATGTTCGAGGCGATTCTGCAGCAGGACGTAAACCTTGTGCTGGCAAACCTGATGTTCATTTCCTCTCTGGTTCTAATCGGCATGGTTATAAGCGATGTCTGCCTTGCCCTTGCCGACCCCCGTATACGCTACGGAAAGGACGGGAAATGAAGCGCTTTTTAATCTACCTAAAAAGCCGCCCCTTGGGCATAGCCTCCGTGTGCGTTCTGATTCTTCTATATACGATGATGATATTCGCCGAGTTCATCGCCCCGTACCACCAAAACACCTTTTTTCCAGAGCATACCTCCCACCCGCCAAACGTGCGCTTTCACCAAGGGCGGCTTCGGGTGCAGGAACACCGTGTCGTAAATACCGTGAACTGGCAGTACGTCCGCATCAGGGACAGCTTTACGGACATTCAACTGTTCGGCAGGGGCGAACCGTACAGGCTTTGGGGGCTTATCCCGATGGAACGCCGCCTTTTTATCACGGCGGGCGAAGGACAGCCCGTTTTCCTTATGGGCGCTGACACGCTGGGCAGATGCCTTTTCTCGCGGATCGTGCATGGCTCGCGGATTTCGCTGACCATCGGGTTTGTCGCCACCGCCATCTCGCTGCTTTTGGCGATTTTCTTCGGCGGCCTTGCCGGATACTTCGGCGGCAAAACCGACTCGGCAGTGATGCGCTTCGCCGAGTTCCTGATGCTCATCCCCGGCCTTTACCTCATACTCTTTCTGCGATCGCTTTTGGGCGGGCACATGGATCCCGGACAGGCGTTTATGACCATAACGCTTATCCTGTCATTGGTCGGCTGGCCCGGCACGGCCCGCACCTTGCGGGGCATGATCCACTCCATAAAGCGGGAAGAGTTTATCCAGAACGCCCAGCTTGAAATGATCCCTTCTATGGCGATTATCTTCCGGCACATCATCCCGCAAATAGCGAGCCTGCTTATCGTAAGCATAGCCCTTTCAGTTCCGGTCTTTATCATGACCGAGACCGTCCTTTCCTACCTTGGGCTGGGCATTGCCGATCCGGCGGTTAGCTGGGGCTCCCTTATAAACCGGGACATCTCTACCATCGCTAACCTTAGGGCATTCCCGTGGCTGTTAAGCCCGGTGTGGTTTTTGATAGGCGTAACGTTCAGCTTTAACTTTTTGGGCGATGCCCTGCGCGATTACTTTGACCCGTATCACACCGTCTTTAAAAGAAGGAAAGGCGGCAAGCGGCAGGCGGCAGGCGGCGATGTTCCGGCTCCCAGCCCGCAGTCCCTGCTTGAAATACGTGATGTGCGTGTTACGTTCTCTGTGTTGCGGGGAAAAAAGGAAATACTGGTGCAGGCCGTGCGGGGCGTTTCGCTAGAGCTTGAAAGGGGCGAAGTCCTTGGCATTGTCGGCGAATCCGGTTCGGGCAAGAGCGTTACCACACAGGCGGTTCCGGGCCTGCTTCCGGCAAGCGCCGCGGTGTCCGGGGCGATTTTCTTCGAGGGCAAGAATATTTTGGGCCTTTCCACAAAGGAACTGCGGGCATACCGGGGAAAGAAAATCGGCATGATTTTTCAGGAGCCCGGACGCTCCTACGATCCGCTCCAGAACATGGGGAGCGTTTTTCTTGAAACGTTCAGAAACAGCGACAGCGCCATAACAAAGGAAGCGGCTAGGGACAAGGCCGCCGCCCTTCTTAACGAAGTTGGCCTTCCCAACGGAATGGAGCGGCTTTCCAACTATCCCCACCAGTTTTCTGGCGGACAGCTTCAGCGTATTAGCATAGCGCTGGCTTTGGCTCAGGGCTGCGAACTTCTTATTGCCGATGAGCCCACTACAGCGTTAGACGTTACCATACAAAAGCAGATCATAGAACTTTTGAAAGAGCTGCGCCGGAAGCGGCGTATTTCGATTATCTTTATCAGCCACGACATTGACCTTGTGGCGGATATTTCCAGCCGCATCATTGTGATGTACGGGGGCCTTGTGATGGAAGCGCTGGACTCGTCTTCGATGTACTCACGCGCCATCCATCCCTACACAAAAGCCCTGCTCGCCGCAAGCCCCCGCTTCGGCAGCCATTACACGCACGAGCGGCTCAAAGTTATCCCCGGCAGGGTTACCGATCCGGCGAATCCCGAACCCGGCTGCCCCTTCGCCCCTCGCTGTGTCCACGCCGGCGAGGAATGCCGCCAGAGCGTTCCGCCCCTCGTCAAAATCGAAGCCGAAGGCGGCGCGCACGAATTCCGCTGTGTGAAAGGAACTGCGTCATGAGCATAGCGAATAGAGAGCAAGGCCGGGATAACGCGCCGGTAATTACTGTTTCCAATCTCCGCAAGCGCTTTAACCTTGAAGCGGGATTTTTCGCCCGCATGGGCCGCTATGTCCACGCCGTAAACGGAGTTTCGCTAGCGATTGGCAGAAGCGAAACCTACGGGCTTGTGGGGGAATCCGGCTGCGGCAAAACTACCACTGCGCGGCTCCTTGTGCGCATGTACGAGGCTGACGAGGGCGAGATTCTTTTTAGCGGGCGGGACGGCAGTGTCGAGGACGTAAGGGCCTTGAAAGGCCGGGAGTTCAAGCAGTACCGCCAGCGGGTGAAGTACATTTTTCAAGACCCGGCCCGGTCGCTTAACCCAAGGATGACCGTGTACGAGGTGCTCACTTCCGGGGCCAAATGGTCGATGGGCGAGCGCAGGGCGGCTGAAAAGGCGGGCCTTAAGGATGCCGCCGCCGCCATACTTGAAGAAGTCGGCCTTTCCGCCGCAGACCTTGAACGGCGTCCGGCGGAATTCTCCGGAGGCCAGCGCCAGCGCATATCCATAGCCAGAGGGCTTATCATGAAGCCCGATGTCCTTATCTGCGACGAGGTGGTTTCGGCGCTGGATGTTTCCATTCAGGGGCAGATACTTAACCTGCTTCTGGATTTGCGCAACAGCCGGGAGTCTTCCCGGCAGGAGCTTTCCTTCCTGTTTATCGCCCACGATTTGAAGGTGGCCTGCTACTTCTGCGACCGCATCGGCGTCATGTACCGTGGGGAGATCATGGAAGAAGCGCCCGCCGCCGAAATCTGGAGCCACGGCCTGCACCCCTACACGGAGCTTTTGTTCTCCTCGGCGGGGAAACCCCCGCAGGCAGAGCCCTCTGCGGCAGCTTCCCCAGCGCCCGCCAAAGCCGGCAAGACGAGCGAGGCCAAGAGCGTTACCGCCGAGGCAGACGGCTGCGCTTTCGCCTTGCGCTGTCCCTACGCCGAGGGCCGCTGTTTTGCGGAAAAGCCAGAACTGGCGGCGGCGGGGGAGAGGCATTTTGTGCGATGTTGGAGCCCCCGCCGCGCGTGAGCCAGAGGCTCATGTGCGGCGGGGCATTGCTGGGGGGCTTGACACAACCAACATTACCGTGCTAGCATTACCCCATGATGCGTGGTGTAACTGCCAACAACCAAGGCTATTTCTCGAATTTGAGCGACTTTTGCCCGAATTCGCCTAAATTGGCACATTTTCTTCCATTAACACACACACACACACACACACACACATTCGCCACCTTACTATAAACACCTAAAAAAATTTACCCAAAATTTACCATTTTTCCCACCCACACCCCAGTCAGGCATCGCAGAAGGGAATCTGAGCCTGTTCAAAAACTGCGAACCTTCGGTTCGTCTTAGTTTCGGAACAGGCTTGTGGAAAAAGCGTCTATACGCCGCTTTTTCCATTAAGTCTAAAGTAGCTGTTCCAAAATCTGACATTTTGGAACAGCCTCAGATTTCTCTTCGTAATAACAGCCCAAAGCAAAGATTGCGGCGGGCTTTTATTGTGCCCCGTTGGGGTATGTCCGCCTGTAAGGGCGGGTAATCAATCACGTGATTACCCGCTTAAAGGAAGGCGGGGGTCACAAAGAAGGAGTTCTTTCCATGAAGAACAATTTTTTCTTTCGGGCAATGCTGGTAATGGCGCTGGCATTCGCAATGGCTGTTACCGGATGCAGTAACAACAACAACAACAACCGGTACACTGACTACCTTGACACGCTTGGCCTCAGTACGGCAAACCCTACTGCCGCTACGCTGTCGCCTTTTGGGTTAGAGACATCAGAATTTAACCAAATTAGAGACGCCTCAGGCGGCGGTTTTCGCGGCTGGGCGATAGATGAACTTGATGGAGAAGGTGGAGAATTTGTGGTGATGGCATTGATTATGGCATGGACAGGCCGCAGTTTAGCCAGCTTTAACTATGTAGCAGATGCCCTTGAATACATCTTAGGTGAAGAAATAGAAAGATTCGTGGAAGATGGCGTGCATATCGCTTGGGGTAGGGACTATTCTCTGATATTTCACCCGTCAAGAATTCAAGAAGATGGGTATTTTGTCTCTGCCGGAACAATGATTGTACTTATCTTTCCGCCGAATGGCGAGTATTAGCCTTTAACTGTACGAAAAAACCAAGGGGGCGCACAGAGTCTTACTGGGGAACCGAATTAAACTCTGTGTCCTCTGTGGTTTTCTTCCCGAAGCTTTTGGCAGAAATACTCATCTCATGCACAGCGTGTAACCGCACATGAAGTTTGGCAAAAATTATCATCCAGTTTGGCAAAAACAACGTTTTTACGCTTGTTTTACTGTGTTTCCGCCTGTATTATCGTGCGCGAGTTTTTCATTTATGAAGTTT
>Ga0123355_10002972_pt1 | contig 24087 bp, 17 predicted proteins | sample TergutEmb28metaG_3_FD_89872 | JGI IMG/M metagenome (GOLD analysis project Ga0123355, IMG submission 89872) | Embiratermes neotenicus P1 segment gut microbial communities from Petit-Saut dam, French Guiana - Emb289 P1 | ecosystem: Host-associated > Arthropoda: Insects > Digestive system > Gut ... | reverse complement strand
GCGGCGGACATGTTGGGGTTTACTCCGCTTATTGTACATACCGAGCGGTTATTCGCGCTGCGAATACGAAGCGAAGCAGAGGCTGTGACTATGTTTGCCACTGTGCCACCTCCTTTCTTGTGGAGTTTATTTAATTTTTTGACTTTCGCTTGGTTCGTTTGTTTCGTTCGGTTCATTTGATTCGTTTTTGTGAAACATCCGAAGTCCCGGGAGCTTCGGCGGTGCAGAGTTTGCACTCCGCGTGCCGCAATGGGCGAAAGGTGTGCACTCGGGCGGTGTGCATTCGGTCGGCCGTGTCCGAATGCTCCTTCCCCCTTTCATGCAATGCGGCGGATGGTGCGTGGTGTTGCTACGGGTGTTGCTGTGGTACAGGTGTTGCGGTGGTACGGGTGAAGCATGGTGTTACATGGCATTACGTACAACCGTTATACAGCGGCTTCGGCACGGCTCGGTGCGGTCAGTTTCAGGGCGAACCCCTTCCTGCGTAATAAGTCGCGTCTGAAATCATTTCGCCCTTCGCCGAAAACCAGCCTGAAGCCGCCGGTTTTCGCCTCGCGCTCAATTGTTTCAGCCTGCGATTATTACCTGATGGCAAACACGTCCTTTGGCATAGAAGCGACTGCTTTGTTTCTCGGTTGCAGGGCAAGTATAACTTAAACCTCTTACGTTGATATCTGGAACCGTTCCAAGAATTTTTCCTGGAATTTTTCATATTTACATTGCAGACAACCTATGATATTATGCAGCTTTTAAGTTATGTATAGTGAACGACCTTGAGAACTGTGAAAGTGAGGCGGGAAATCGCGGGATTCAGCGCGTTTTCTGGCTAAGCCCGAACGAACTTCTCAAATGCGTTCGCAGAGCTGTTGATTTCGTCGAAGTTCAAAAAGGAGAATCAGAATGAAAGTTACAATAATAGGATTCGGAAGTTGGGGGATTCCGCTCGGGTGTTTGTTGCACAAAAACGGACACACGGTTACGGCGTGGGATAATGCTGAGTATATTGATAAACTGCTCAAAACGCGGCGAAACGAGTATCTGCCGGGTGCGGAAATTCCGCCCGAAATTAAGCTCACAAGCGATGTTTCCGCCGATGCGGAAATGTTTGTGTTTGCGTGTACATCGCGGGCGATTGGAAAAATTGCTCCGCTTTTCGCGCCGTTTTTTTCGCGTGAAAAAATTGTTGTGAATACGTCGAAAGGGCTTGAGGAAGGCTCGGGATTGCGAATATCGCAGTTTTTGCAAGGGCTTGGCGACGCGCCGGTTGCGGTTTTGAGCGGACCCAGCCACGCCGAAGAAGTTCTTAAAGGCATCCCCACAACGGTTGTTGCGGCGGCGGAAGATGCGGCGACGGCGAGGCTTGTGCAGGAAGTTTTTTCGTGCGAAAACTTTCGCGTATACACGTCTTCCGATGTAATCGGGGCGGAAATAGGCGGCGCAATGAAAAATGTAATCGCGCTTGCGGCGGGCTGTTCCGACGGGCTCGGCTTCGGCGACAACACAAAAGCCGCGCTTATTACGCGCGGCATAGCGGAAATTACGAGGCTCGGCGTTGCAATGGGCGCGGACGAACGCACTTTTGCGGGGCTTTCCGGCATCGGCGACCTGATTGTTACCTGCACAAGCCGTCATTCGCGAAATTGGCGGGCGGGGTTTGCCCTTGCCGAAGGAAAATCCCTCGAAGCGGTTCGGGCGGAAATCGGCGCGACCGTTGAGGGCGCGGACACCGCCGCTGCGGCTCTTGTGCTTGCGCGAAAATACGGCGCGGATATGCCGATTATCGAAGAAACGAACAAGATTTTATTCGAGGGTAAAAATCCCCGCGACGCCGTTGTCGCGCTTATGATGCGGGAGCGCAAGGGGGAGTAGGCTCTTCCGGCTCGGCGTAGAAGTAATCCAAAATACCGAGGTAAATGCTCCATGCGATTTTTTCCTGATAATCGTCGTTCAATAATTTTTGACGCTCGGCGTAGTTTGTCAAAAATCCGCACTCAACCAAAACCGCCGGCATGGACGTTTGTTTCAACACGTAATAATTGTCGTTTGCCTTGGGCTTGAAGCGGTTCGACGGGTCGGCAAATTCGCACAAGCGCGTTTGAATTGCGGTTGCAAGCCTTTCGCTGTTGCCGGAGGTGTCGAAATAAAATACCTGCGCACCCTTTACGTTGTCTTGCGAAAATGAATTTTGATGAATGCTTACGAAAATATCCGCGCCGGACGAATTTGCAATCGTTCTGCGGGTGTACATATCGCCGCGCTTGTTTTTCGAAAGCTCGGAATCATCGGTGCGCGTAACAATAACCGTTGCGCCGCCCTGCTCCAAAAATGTTTGCACCTTTTTTGTGATTGACAGGTTAATGTGCTTCTCCTCAACGGTGCCCTGCACCTTGCCGGGGTCCCAACCGCCGTGCCCCGCATCAAGCACGATAATTTTGCGGGAAAGCGGCAGTGCGTAAACCGTCGCGCTTCCGAAAACCAACAGTGCAACCGTAAACACTGCAATGAAAAGTTTTTTCATGTATATAACCGCCTTGTATCAGATTATTAGATGTTCATTTAATTTGAGCAAATCGGCGGGATTTTATGCAGGATACACAGAGAAACAAAAAAAACCTATCGGTAGCCGGGAAGCTGCCGATAGGTTTTTTACAACGCAGGAAGCCGAATCGGCTTCGGGGGAACGCGCCGCTTTTCAACACGCTCCCCCGGCGTTTAATGCGCGCTTGGCGCGTTAGCGTTTTTCCACCACGAACTTGATGGATGTTTTTTCTTTGCCGTCTACCTCAAGTTGCGAAAACGCGGGAATACACACAAGGTCGATGCCGTTAGGTGCGACATATCCGCGAGCCACGGCAACGCTTTTAACTACTTGGTTTACGGCCGCCGCGCCGATTGCGTTAATTTCCACCGGCTCCCCGTTGCGTAAAATTGCGGCAATTGCGCCCGCTACAGACTTCGGCTCGGATTTTGATGAAACTCTTAAAACTTCCATTTAATTTCGCCTCCTGTTACGAAAAATATAGTGTGTTATGCAACACCTGAGCATTATACATATTTTACGGCATTCGCGCAAAAATATTTGCATATGGTAGTTTTATGAAATGTACTTTTTCATATTTTTCAGCGCGTTTTTTTCGAGGCGCGAAACCTGCGCCTGGCTGATGCCTATTTCGTCGGCTACTTCCATTTGCGTTTTGCCCTCAAAAAACCGCAGCGATAAAATATGTTTTTCGCGGTCGCCCAAGCGTTTTAATGCCTCGGTGAGCGACAAATTTTCAAGCCAACTGCTGTCGGTGTTTTTTTCGTCGGAAACTTGGTCCATAACGAAAATTGCGTCGATGCCGTCGTTGTAAACCGGCTCGAACAGCGAAACCGGGTCTTGAATTGCGTCGAGCGCAAAAATTACTTCTTCTTTTGAAATGCCCATTTCTTTTGCAATTTCTTCGATGTCGGGTTCTTTTGCGTTTTTTGCGGTAAGTTTTTCTTTTACGCCTAAAGCGCGATAGGCCGTGTCGCGAATCGAGCGGCTCACACGAATGGTGTTATTGTCGCGCAAATAGCGACGAATTTCGCCGATTATCATGGGAACCGCATATGTTGAAAACTGAACCCCCTGCGTAATGTCAAAATTGTCGATTGCTTTAATTAAACCGATACAACCGACCTGGAAGATGTCGTCAACGTATTCGCCGCGATTGTTAAAGCGTTGAATTATGCTTAACACAAGCCGAAGATTTCCGAAAATATATTGTTCGCGGGCCTCTTCGTCGCCCTGTAGGATACGGTTAAAAAGTTCGCGCTTTTCTTCCCCTTTCAAAACGGGTAATTTCGAGGTGTTTACGCCGCATATTTCAACTTTGCCGCTGTGCATCGCATACCTCCGGGAAAAAAATGTATTACTAAAAATTTTTTCCCGGACTGGTTTTAATATACAGGGAATTTTTCCCACGGCAGAGTGTTGAAAAAATTACGCTTTCGCATATGCCGCATCTCGGAAAATGACCTGAACCCGTCATTTTCCTGCGATGCCGGCACAGCTCAAGCTGTTTTTCAACACTCTCCACAGTACCTGTTTGCCTTTCGCGGCATACGATGTTATTATCAGACTTCTTGCATGATTCAGGGATTTTCGGAGCGGGATTAGCGGCTTGCCGAGCGGCAGTCGTTTTGCGAAGCGAAACGACAAAAAGCGAGGTGCTTTGCCGCGAATGCCGAAACGAAAATTTCAACTGCGCAGGAAGTCCGAGTTATTATGAAAATCGGGGAGGGCATACATGAGCAAGTTTAATAAGGCTGCGGTTTTCAGCGATGAAACTAAACAATTTGTTACACCCTACAACCCTAAACCGGGCGATTTTGTAAAATTTTCGTTGCGAGTTGCCAAGGGCGACGAATGCGACGCGGTGCTTAATATTGCTTCGGGCAAAAACGGTTCGTCGTATCCGATGAAAAAAACTGCTGCCGACGACCTTTTTGATTATTTCACGGTGGAAATTCAGGTTTTCGCCACGCCGATTCGCTATTACTACGCGGTTGTTGCCGGCGGAGACGACTTTGTTTACAACAAGCTCGGCCTTCGAGCGGGGTTGGATACGCATTATAATTTCCGCCTTGTGCCCGGGCTTCGGGTGCCGGAATGGGCAAAAGGTGCGGTTATGTATCAAATTTTCCCCGACCGCTTCTATAACGGCGATGCGTCTAACGACGTGCAAAAGCACGAATACGCCTACTTGGGCAGAACGGCCTACGCAATGGAATGGGAAATGCCCGTCGCCAATCAGGATTTTTGCAACTTTTACGGCGGCGATATCCGGGGAATCATGGACAAAATGGGCTATTTGAAGGATTTGGGCGTGGAGGTAATTTACCTGAACCCCGTTTTTGTATCGCCCAGCTCGCATAAATATGACACGCAGGATTTCGATTATATCGACCCGCATTTCGGCAAAATAGTTGACGACGGCGGCGAAAATCTGCGCTTCGAAAAGGTCAGCAACGATTTGGCCACCCGCTACAAACAGCGCACAACAAGCAAGGCGAACCTCGAAGCAAGCAACGCTCTTTTCGCGGAATTTATCGCGCTTGCTCACGAAAACGGCATAAAAGTAATTATCGACGGCGTGTTTAATCATTGCAGCTACTACAACAAGTGGCTCGACGTTGCCGGGTTTTATCGCGAAACCGGCGAACCTGTCGGCGCGTATCATTCCGAAGACAGCCCGTACAATTCATTTTTCCTGTGGCACGGCGGCGAATGGCCGGAAAACGGAAACTATGACGCATGGTGGGGGCATACGAATCAGCCCAAGTTGAATTTCGAAACGTCGCCGAAATTATTCGAATACATTTTGGAAATCGGCAAGAAGTGGGTGTCGCCGCCGTTTAACGCCGACGGTTGGCGATTGGATGTTGCCGCCGACTTGGGGCAAAGTCGCGAGATGAATCATACATTTTGGAAAGCGTTTTATAACTCCGTCAAAGAAGCCAACCCCGACGCCGTTATTTTGGCGGAACACTATATAAACCACGGCAATCCCGCCGACTGGCTTGACACCTGCGAGTGGGATACCATTATGAATTACGAAGCGTTTATGATGCCGCTTACGTGGTTTCTTACCGGGGTTTGCAAACACAGCGAAGAAAGCCGCCCGCATCTTCGTAACGATGCGCTTGCTTTTGAAGGCGCAATGCGCCATTGCATGGCATTTTTCAATGTACACGCGCTTCATTCCGCAATGAATCAGCTTTCAAATCACGACCATTCGCGCTTCCTTACCCGCACAAATTTCAGCACAGGCCGGTTGCACACGGTCGGTGCGCGTGCCGCCGAAACCGGCATAAATAAAAACATTCTCATGGAGGCCGTTGTTTTTCAAATGACATGGCCGGGCGCGCCCACCATTTATTACGGCGACGAAGTCGGGCTTGCCGGTTGGACCGACCCGGATAACCGACGAACGTTTCCGTGGGGTCGCGAAGACACCATGTTGCTCGATTTGCACAAAAAAATGACTGCCCTGCGCCGAGAATTGTCTGCTCTTCGCGACGGCTCGCTTGAATTTTTATGGACGAATCACGGCTTTTTGTCTTTCGGGCGATGGGATGAAAGCTCGAAAATTATTGTTGCGATTAACAACAACTCAAAACCCGCCGACGTGTCGATTCCCGTTTGGAAAATCGGCGTATCCGGCGGCTATCTCACCGAAAAAATTCGAACCGGTAACGACGAAGTTTGCGAAACCAAGCGGTCGTATTTTGTTTCGCGCGGCGAGGTGAAAGTTACCGTGCCCGAGTACGGCGCAATTGTGCTTGCGGGATAGATTCACAATACATGTAGGTTTTTGGGGCTTCGCCCCAAACCCCACGAACTTTTTGAAAAAAGTTCGACAAAAACTTAAATAAAAAATCGCGCATTCGCGCGATTTTTTATTTGAATCCGCCGGCCGCAACAAAATCAATCACTCCAAAAACTTCCGCTTCAGCTCCGCAACAATTTCTTCCGTAACCCCCAACCCGATTGCTGCATAATTTTCAAAACTGCCGTGAGTCTTTTCGAGGGCGTCAAACGCGGTTGTCAAATAGCTCAATTTTACGCCGAAAATATCTTCCATCGCGCTGATTTGCGCGTCGGAGAAGCCGGCGTTTTTTGCGCGTTCGATATATTTTTGCGCGATATGCTTTTGATATTCCGCCGTGCGCAAATAATCCGCAAAAATGTCCTCGTCGGATACGCCTAAAATTTTCAAAATAATTGCGGCGGCAAAACCGGTTCTGTCCTTGCCGGCGGTGCAGTGAAATAAAATCGCACCGTCGTCGGATTCGACGGCGAGCTTTAACAGCGACGCATAACCCGCTGTCGAATGCGCACTTGTTGCAAACTCCCGATAAGTTTGCCGAAATTCTTCCTCCGTGCTTTCCGGCTTTTCGTGAAAAACTTTCATCCAGTACGCCGCCGATGCTGCTTGCGCGATGTTGTCGCCCATTATGTCGATATGTTTGTATGCAACGCCGTCGATACTGTCAGCCGGTTCGCTCGTAACCTCGTGAAGCGTTCGAAGGTCAACTATGTATTTCAAATTATGCGCAAGCAAAACCGCGAGTTCGTCGTCGCGCAACCCCGCCGGCAACGCCGCACGCAAAAGCCGTTTGCTCCGAACAGTTTTGCCGCAAGTTGTTTTAATTCCGCCCAAATCCCGAAAGTTTAAATGTTCCATAATGTCACTCTCCACGATATTTTTTTGTGCGATTACCATAGCATTCTTTTGCGTTTGATACAAATTTCTGCTATCCTGCTACAGGTGATTATTATGAAAAACGAATACGGTAACGAAAGTATAACCGCTTTAAAAGGCGCGGACAGGGTTCGCAAGCGTCCGGCAGTAATTTTCGGCTCGGACGGAATTGAGGGCTGTCAGCACGCGATTTTCGAAATTATTTCAAATTCCATCGACGAAGCGCGTGAAGGTCACGGAAAAAAAATCGAAATCACGCGCCACGCGGATTTTTCCGTAACGGTGCGAGATTACGGGCGCGGCGTGCCTGTGGATTTCAACGCCGGCGAACAACGCTTCAACTGGGAGCTTATTTTTTGCGAACTTTACGCCGGCGGAAAATATACGAATAACGACGACGACGCCAATTATGCGTATTCGTTGGGGCTGAACGGACTGGGCTTGTGCGCAACGCAATATTCGTCGGAGTACATGAACGCCGAAAGTATTCGCGAGGGTTGGCGATACACGCTTCGCTTTGAAAAGGGCGAAAACGTTGGCGGATTCAAAAAAGAACCCTTCGGCGGCAAAGAAACCGGCACAACGGTAAGTTGGCGTCCCGACACCGATGTTTTTACCGACATCGCTGTGCCGCTCGACTGGTACAAGGATATGTTAAAGCGGCAGGCCATCGTAAACGACGGGCTTACCTTTGTTTTGCGCGACGAAGAAAGCGACGAGGAGTTCATTTTCCGGTACGAAAACGGCATCCGGGATTACATTGCCGAGCTTGCCGGCGAAACATCGCTTACCGAGCCGCATTTGCTTCGCCACGAAACCCAAGGCCGCGACCGCGAAGACCAAAACGAATACAGGCTGAAATTCGACATAATTTTTTGCTTCTCAAACGACACAAACATTTTGGAGTATTATCATAATTCGAGCCATCTTGTTTACGGCGGCGCGCCGGATAAAGCGGTTCGGACGGCGTTTGTATCCGGCGTTGATGCGTATATTCGAAGCGGCGGGCATTACAAAAAGGACGAAAAGCGCATCACCTTCGCCGACATCGAGGAAAGCCTCATTCTGGTGACGAATTCGTTCTCGACGCAAACATCCTATGAAAACCAAACGAAAAAAGCGATTACAAATAAATTCATCCAAGAAGCCATGACGGAATTTTTAAAAAAGCAGCTCGAAGTATATTTCATCGAACATAAGCCGGACGCCGACAGGCTTTGCGGTCAAATTTTGGCGAACAAACGCAGCCGCGAATCCGTCGAAAAAACGCGCGTTGCGTTGAAAAAAAAGCTGACCGGGCAAATCGACCTGAATAATCGCGTGGAAAAGTTCGTGAATTGCCGCACGAAGGACACCGCCCGCCGAGAGTTGTACATCGTTGAGGGAGATTCCGCGCTCGGTTCGTGCAAATTGGGGCGCGACGCGGAATTTCAGGCAATCATGCCCGTTCGCGGCAAAATTTTCAACTGCCTCAAGGCCGATTACAATCGCATCCTGCAAAACGAAATCATTACGGATTTATTGCGCGTACTGGGTTGCGGCGTTGAAATGAAACGCGCCAAGCGTCCGGCAAAATCTCCGACAAAATCCGATGAAAAATCCGGCGAGCCGCGCGATTCCAAAAAATCCGGCGCGTCCGACTTTGACATTAACAAACTTAATTGGAATCGCATAATAATATGTACGGACGCCGATTACGACGGCTATCACATTCGAACGCTGATTTTAACGATGCTTTATCGTCTTACGCCAACGCTGATTGAGCGCGGCAAGGTATTTATCGCGGAATCGCCGCTTTACGAAATTACCGTCGGCAAGGAAACATTTTTCGCCTACACCGAGCGCGAAAAAACCGAAATTCTGGCCAAAGCCGGAAAAAAACCGGCGCATATTCAACGCTCGAAAGGTTTGGGCGAAAACGAACCGGAAATGATGTGGCAAACCACCATGAACCCCGCTACGCGCCGACTCGTTCAGGTCATCCCGTCCGACGCGGAAAAAACCAAGGAAATGTTCGAAATTTTGCTCGGCGATAATTTGCGCGGCCGCAAAGATTTTATTGAGGAGTTCGGGCATTTGTATCTCGATATGGCAGAGGCGGGCTGAGCATGTACCGCATAATAACTTTCGGAATTATCGAATTTTTTTCGCTCGCGTTGCTTGCGTCAAATATTTGGACATTCGCGCTGTTTGCTTTCGATAAGCGGCAGGCGGAAAAAAATCTTCGGCGGGTAAACGAGGGCGTTTTGATTTTTTTCGCGCTTACCGGCGGAGCGGGCGCGGCATGTGCAATGCTCGAAACCGGTGTTCCGGGCAAAAAAATCGCAAAGTTCCGAATTGCAACGGCGGCGGGATTGATTTTTTTGCTTGTGCCGATAATGCACATTGCTCACGGGCTTACGCTCGACAGAATTGTTCGTTTCGTGGAAATCGAGCAACAATTCGAAAACTGGCCTGCCGAATTAAACGGTTATCGCATTGCGTTTATGGGGGACTTTCATATGATTCCCCACGAGGAAACGGCGAAAATTATCGCGGAAATCAACGAGCGAAACGTGGATTTGCTTCTCCTCGGCGGCGATTTCACCCATCGAAATCATCACTATCAAGGCACAATACGCGAACTTTCGCGGGCAACCGCGCCCGACGGAATTTTCGGCGTTGAAGGCAATCACGATTGCTATGTACGAGTTTTCGCGCAAAAAAATTTTTACGGAATTACGCCGCTCGATAATAACGGCGTAAGTATTCGTGACGGATTTTTTCTTGCGGGAGTACACGATTTGTGGAATCGCGACCCGTGCATCGAAACCGCAACGTCAAACGCAACCGCCGGCGATTTTATTCTGCTTGTGTCGCATAATCCCGATGTTGCCATGCAACAACCCACGCTTAATACAGATTTTATTTTGTCGGCGCACACTCACGCCGGGCAAATTACTTTTTTCGGATTTCCGTTTTATTTGCTTCGCGGCGGAATAACCGAATACGGCACGCGGTTTGCGCGCGGATTTTCGCATTCGGCGGACGGAACGCCCGTTTTTGTAACAACCGGCGTTGGCGACCTGTATGCCGTGCCGCGAATTTTATCGCGTCCGGAAGTCGTGATTTTTACTATGCACGGCGCGTAAAATGCGCTAAAATGCAATAACGGACTTCTCCCCCGAAACGAACATTACAGTTACGCAAGAAGTCTAACAACAAGGAGGCGGTCATATGAAGGCAATAATCTTGGCGGCGGGCAAGGGTTCGCGGATGCAATCGGATTTACAAAAAGTTATGCATCCGATGCTCGGCAAGCCGATTTTGCAATACGTTGTTGAAGCGGCACAAGAAGCGGGATGTGACGATATCACCGTGGTTGTCGGCAAGGACGGCGAGGCTGTCCGAAAAGAGCTCGGCGCGGTTTGCGACGGGGTTCATTTTGCCGTACAGGATGAACCGCTCGGTACGGGACACGCGGTTTTGGCGGGCGCGGGGCGCGTAACGGATAACGACGAAGTTCTTGTGCTTTGCGGCGATATGCCGCTTATTACAAGCGATTTTATCCGCGAACTTATGAAGTTTAAGCGCGATAATTTTTCGGAAGCCGTTGTTGCCGCAATTTACCGCGACGAACTCGGCGATTTCGGTCGCGTGTACGACGACAACAGCTATTTTATTGAAATCGTCGAAGCGCGCGATATTAAAAATCACCCGACCACAAAGTGGGCAAACACCGGAATATACACGTTTCGCGGGCGTTCGCTTCTTCGTGCGTTAGGCATGATGAACAATAACAACGCGCAACGCGAATACTATCTCACGGATGTTCCGAAAATTATCAGCGAAGACGGAAAAAATGTGCAGGTTTTCCGCTCGCGCGCTCCGATGTCTGTTTTTACGGGAATTAACACGCAGGAGCATCTTGCCGAAGCCGCCGCGCATATGCGCTCGCGCATAAATGCCGGGCATATGGCGAACGGTGTGCGTATGCTCGACCCTGCCGCAACATATATCGATGACGGCATAAAAATTGCGCGGGGTGTTGTAATTTATCCGAATGTAATTCTCGAAGGCGCGTGCGAAATTGCCGCCGGCGCGATTATCGGAACGGGATGCCACTTGACCGACACAACCGTCGGCGAAAATACACATGTGCGTCAAAGCGTCGCGCACAGCGCGAAAATCGGCGCAAACTGCGAAGTCGGGCCGTTTGCATATTTGCGTCCCGGCGCGATACTCGGCAATGATTGCCGCGTGGGCAACTTCGTTGAAGTGAAAAACGCAAATCTCGCCGACGGCGTAAAAATGGCACACTTGGCTTACATCGGCGACGCCGACGTCGGGCAAAACGTAAATTTTTCTTGCGGCGCAATCACCGCAAACTACGACGGCTCAAAAAAACATCGCACGAAAATCGGCGACAACGCCTTTATCGGCAGCAACGTAAACCTGATTGCGCCGGTTGAAATCGGCGCGGATGCAATCATTGCCGCAGGCTCTACAATAACGGATACCGTTCCGCCGTGCGCATTGGGCATCGCGAGGGAACGGCAATGCATAAAACCGGGGTACAGCAAGAAATAATTTTATGAAGAGCAACAATCCACGGAAATCAATTTTAAGTTTTCAGGGGCTTCGCCCCCGAACCCCCACCCGCTTTTTAAAAAAAGCGGGGCAAAAATTATCAAAAAATCGCGCAAAGTGCGATTTTTAAGGAGGTTTTTGTCAAACTTTTTTCAAAAAGTTTGTGGGGCGCGGGGCGAAGCCCCGAAAATTGATTTCCGTGGCAACAATCAGACCTGTCTTGAAATCGTATTTTCGCTGTAAGACAGGTCTTTTTTTAAAAAACTTGCGCCAATTGTGATAATCCGCACAAACTGCGGCGATAATTGTAGAAAACGAAAGCAGGAAAACAATGTTCTCCTTGACACATTATTTGGGAATTGACCTCGGCACGGCGAATATCCTTGTATTCGCCAAGGGTCGGGGCATTATATTAAACGAGCCTTCCGTTGTTGCGATTAACACGCAATCAAACGAGATTATGGCCGTGGGCGACGAGGCAAAACAAATGATTGGGCGCACACCCGGCTCGATTGTTGCCATTCGTCCGCTTAAAGACGGCGTTATTGCCGATTTTGAAACAACTCGTGCTATGTTGCGCTATTTTATTAAAAAAGCGCGCGGCGGGAGTTTTTTTTCCGGCAAATTACACGTTGTTATTTGCGTTCCGAGCGGCGTTACCGAAGTTGAAAAACGCGCAATCGAAGAGGCAACAATTTCGGCGGGCGTTCCCGCGCGAAGCGTTTGGCTGATTGAAGAATCCATGGCGGCGGCAATCGGCGCGGGCTTGCCCGTTGCCGAACCCACAGGCAGCATGATTGTTGACATCGGCGGCGGAACAAGCGAAGTTGCGGTTATTTCGCTCAGCGGCGTTGTTACGTGCAAATCGCTTCGCACCGGCGGCGACGAACTCGACAATAACATCATCAGCTTTGTTCGGCGCGAGTACGGGCTTGCAATCGGCGACCGCACCGCCGAGGATATCAAATTAAAAATCGGTTGCGCACACGACCCCGACCCTTCAAACATAATGGCCGTTCGCGGACGCGACCTTGTTTCGGGCTTGCCGCGCACCGTTGAGTTGAGCGAAGAAGATGCGCGAGTTGCTCTTGCCGAGCCGGTAGGAAAAATTATCGACGCAATCAAATTCACCCTCGAAAAAACGCCGCCCGAACTTGCCGCCGACGTTATGGCGTCCGGCATTGTGTTGGCCGGAGGCGGTGCGCTTTTGAAAAATCTCGACAGGTTAATCGAAATTGAAACCGGCATCGAAACATTCCCCGCCGAAGAGCCGCTGAATTGCGTTGCGCTCGGAACGGGGCTTGTGCTTGAGCATTTCAAGCAACTCAGCGGCGTTCTTATAACCCACGGAAAAACCCGTCGTGGTTGATTTTTTTGCCAAAAAAAAGCGGGCGTTTTTGCTTGCGGGCATAGGCGTTTGCATCATCGCGATTATTTTTACAATCAATCCGAGCATCGGTACAAATATTTTTTCGTCCGCGCTCACGTATGTTATTACGCCGGCGCAACGCGGGCTTAATTCGTCGATTGCGTGGGGAAGCGGGCATTTTTCCGCGCTTACGAATAATCAGCGTTTGATAACCGAAAACCGCGAACTTGCTGCCGAAATAAATCGCCTGCAATTCGAAAATTTTCGGCTTGCGCTTGCCGCCGAGGAAAATGAAGCCCTGAACATCGCGCTTAATATGCACACACAATACGCGCATCTTTCCACAATGGGGGCGCGTGTAATCGGGCAAGACCCGAATGATTTTCGCCGCAGTTTTCACATCGACCGCGGCTCATCCGACGGCATCGAGACGGACATGGCGGTTATTGCAAACGGCGGACTTGCCGGCGTAACGATTTACGCTTCGCCGACGCGCACGCAGTTCGCCTCCGTTTTGGACAGCCGATTTTCCGTTGCCGTTGTTGCGCCGCGAACCGGTGACGTCGGTTTTGCTCGCGGCCATTCCGCCCATATGAACGACGGTCTCATGCGCATAAACCACATCGAAGCCGGCGCGCAAATTATGCCCGGCGATGAAATCCTTACCTCGTCTTACAGCGTGATATTCCCGGCGGGAATTCTCGTGGGCGAGGTTGTTTCCGTTCACACAAACCCCGACGGCCTGACGCGCTATGCTCTTTTGCGCCCCGTTGCTGATGTTGATAACCTTGAGATTGTGCTTGTTGTTAAAAAATAAAATTTAATAATAATACCTCGGGGCTCCGCCCCGAACCCCGCGAACTTTTTTGGAAAAAAGTTCGACAAAAAACTAAAAAATCGCGCTTCGCGCGATTTTTATGAGTTTTGCCCCGCTTTTTTAAAAGCGGGTGGGGGTTCGGGGGCAACGCCCCCGAAAGCGGCATTCATAATGTTCAGAATTTTAATTTTCGCGTTGATAGTTCTAATAAACTTCGTGTTGCAGGCGACGTTTTTTCCGCATATCGCGATTATGGCGGTAACGCCGGATACCGCGATGGTTCTTATTGTGAGCTATGCGATTTTGCGCGGCGAAATCGAAGGCGCGATTTTCGGGTTTTGCGCGGGGCTTGTGCAGGATATTTTGGGCGGGGTTGTGATTGGATTTTTCGCGCTGTTGGGTTTTTTGACCGGTTATTTGTGCGGCAAACCGTTTCGGGATTTTTTTAAGGATAATTTTTTTCTGCCGTTTTTGGTTGTGGTGGTTGTGGCGTTTGTGTATCAGTTTGTGGTTTATGTTGCTACGACGATGTTTGTTCATGCGGATTTTTGGTTTTATTTCCGCACGATTATTTTTCCGAAAACGATTTATACGGCGAGTTTTTCCGTTCCGATTTATGTATTTGTGCATTTTGTGAACAAGCGACTCGAAAAGTCAGAGGGGGTTAAGCGTGAGATATGATTGGAAAGACGTTTTGCGTGAAGCGGGTAAATTCGCACTGCGGATAATCTCAAACCGAATTTTGTGGTTGGCGGTTATTGCGGCGATTATGTTTTATATTCTGTTTGCGCGGGTGTTTGAACTGCAAATTACCATGGCGCACACATTTGTTGCGCCGCCCGTGCCCACGCGATACGTTACGCGCTCTGTTCCGGCGCGGCGCGGCACAATTTACGACAGGCACGGTCGGCCGCTTGCGGTTAATGTGCCGGTTTTTGTTGCAATGCTCGACCCGTCGGTTGTGATTACAAACGAGGCGTTGTTGGAACTTTATCGGCTTTTTGAGGAAAATAACGAGCGTTTCGTGGATGATTTTCCGATTTCGCGCGAAGAGCCGTTCGAATTTTTATTCACCGGGCGGAACGCGGAGTGGCAGGAATTTCGCTGGAAAGACGACATGGCTGTGCCGAATCCGCGTTATGCAACCGCCGACGAAACATGGGAATTTTTGCGTCGGCAATTTGCAATCGACCCGGAGCTTTCAAACGAAGATGCGCGACGCATTATGAATTTTCGCGCGCCGATTTTTAAGCAGCGGCTTTTGGATTGGGGAACGTACAGTCCGGTGCCGTTTGTTGCGGCATATGATATTTCGCCGCAAACGAAGGCAGCGATTGAAGAGCGCGCCGATTTTGAGGCGTTGTTTGTTGATGTTGAAACGCTGCGTGAGTATCCGGCCGGGCGGTATGTGTCGCACATGATTGGATATTTGCGCCCGATTACCGCCGAACAGCTCGCCCGAAACGAGCATCGCGGTTACACGGCGTTTGATTTGTTCGGGCGGGCGGGGCTTGAGCTTTCGATGGAGCATCACTTGCGCGGAACGCCCGGGATGCAGACGTTTCAGGTTAATTCCGCAGGGCGGCGCGTTTCCGAGCCGGTTTGGGATTCCGAGCCGGAACCGGGAAATCGTATTTTTCTTACGCTCGACCTTGAGTTGCAACAGGCGGCGTTTCATATTCTCGAAGAGGCGTTAAGCGAGATGCTTATTCGGCGGCTGACGCTTACGAATATCGCCGAAGTGTATCGGCTTTCGCCGGAGGAAGCGTTTGTTTCGTTTGTGCGCGGATTTAATTTGAACGTTCGCGCGGTGCTTGACGCCGAGCCGGATAATTCGGCTTATGCGATGCGGCAATATATTTTGGCGCGGTATCCCGACGCGATTGCGCACGGCGAAAGCGTTGTGCGAATTATTGATATTGTCGCCGAAGGGATTTCTGCAGGATTCATCACGCCGGCGGAGATGCTTCTCGCGCTTATCGGCACGGGGCAAATTTCCGACCCGGACGGCGCGTTTGCCGCGCAACTCTCCGCGCGACCGTACACCGCAACGGAAGTTATGATTCATGCGATTAACACGCGCGAGCTTACGCCGCAAATGATTAACGCCGACCCGTCAACGGGTTCGGTTGTTGTAACGTGTGTGCGAACGGGGGATGTGCTTGCGGCGGTGTCGTACCCGTCGTTTGACAATAATCGCTTGGCGAACGATTTCGACGCGGAATATTTTGCGCATATCAACGCGCGTTGCCCCACGCATCCTATGACGAATCGCCCGTTTATGGAAACCCGCGCACCGGGTTCGACATTTAAAATGTTCACGGCGGTTGCCGCGCTTGAAGAAGGCGCAATCGGTCCGAACACTCGCATTTTCGACCATGTTCAGCATACGGCGTCGGGCGGCGCGCAGGGCGTGCGCTGTCACGGCAGCCACGGAAGCATCAATGTTGCGCAAGCGATTGCGGTAAGTTGCAATTATTTTTTTGCCGAATGCGGATTCCGTTTGGGAAATTCGCGGCATCCGACGCGAAGCACGTATGACGGAATTGCGACGCTGAATCGTTATATGGCGTTTTTCGGTTTGAACGAACCGACGGGCGTGGAAATCGGCGAAGTGCATCAGCAATTTGTGTCGCAGGGATGGCTCGGCAACACGATGGCGTCACCGGAATTTAAGGTTCACCGCGAGCGACTTTTTAACCCCAACGCGCCGGAGTGGGATTTGCGTTGGCGCGACGCCGACACCGCGCAGGTTACAATCGGGCAGGGATATAACGACTACACTCCCGCACAAATGGCGCGCGGCATGGCGATTATTGCGGCGCGCGGCGAAAATTTTCCGTTGCGACTTGCGGGTTCGGTCGAAAATTATGCGGGGGCGGTTCTTGTTCGAAACGAACCGGTGCCGGTTGCGTCCGATATTTCTGTTTCCGACGCGACGTGGGATGCCGTTCACGAAGGGATGCGCCTCGTAACGCAACCCGGCGCGGGCGGAACGGCGGTTGGAGTATTTCGGGGTTTTCCGATTTCCTCCGCCGGAAAAACCGGCACTGCCGAGCAGGTTGGCACAAGATTTTCTCATACGGCTTTCGGGGCGTTCGCGCCGGTTGACGACCCGCAAATTGCAATATATGTAGCTGTTCCGTTCAGCGCGAACCATGCATTTTCGCAAATTGCGACGCACGTTGCGCGAGATGTTATCGGCGCGGCACTCGGCGACACCCACGATGTTGAACCGGCGGGAGAATTTAATGCGCTGAGGCGGTAGATGTTCGGACCTCGCCAAAGGGCGCAAGCGAAGCACACGTGCCTCCCCAAAAACCCGCGAGGGGACATCGCCCCTCCCCTACTCCGATAAAAAAACCGCGCGAATGCGCGGTTTTTTATTAGTTTTTGGTCGAACTTTTTTCCAAAAAAGTTCGTGGGGGTACGGGGGCAAAGCCCCCGCAAATCACCGAACTGTAAGCAGTCGTTCCCTGACCTCACGTACTTGCCCGGTTTGTTGCCACCTTACCCTGTCGAAAACTTCTTCCGTATAGGTGATGTACAGACCGTGTTCACCGGCGTTGCGAAGCGGTATGCTTGCAAAAAAAGGAGCTTCGTTTGTGAAATTGCCGCTTGCATCATCGGATAATCGCCATGCAACAGGTATCCAACGGAAACGCTTTTCCCAAGGCGATTCAACACACGTATTATAGCCGAGTGCAGTAATTTCAAGGGTGCTTCCCGACATTCCCGAATCACCCAAACCGATAATCGCACCCCTGTATGCTCTCGGCGCAATCCCGCCGGGGCCGGAATATACCCATTTAGGAAATAACATCGTATCTTGAAAAATTATAGTTTCATTCGTAAAGGGCGCGCCGTCAAAATCGGGATTATCAAACCAACCGTGAAAAATATAATCTGCCCTCAGCGGATTAAACTGCTCTGTCGGCCAGGCAATATCGCCGCCGAGACCATGCCCCTCCCGCGCGGGAAAAACATTCAGCGGACCGAAGGCGTAAGTCATAAAGCTGACTTCCGGAAGCGTTTCTTCATCGTCATCCGGCCAAACTCTTACGGCATCAATAAAATCCATCGAAAGCGCGTCAATAGATTGTTCCTGTCCGCGAATATTAAAATTTTCGGATTCGGAACGCTGAATTGCATAAACAATTCCCTGCCTGAACTCCAGTCCGAAAAATATTGTATATCTTTGACCGACACCGAATTCGTACGGGTTGCGAAACCAACGGGTTGTATTAAGGCTGAAAGTAAATCTTTCCCCGCTCATTGATTCCGCTTCCAGTGTGACGGAAGTGCTTCCGTGCTGCCACGTTATATGACGCGATGTGTCGAGAACAATGAAATCCCCGTACACAACAGCAGGATGTCCGTCATCGACCCAAAAAGATGAGTTCAGCAAGTGATAATTTTCGCGGTTAAGTTGCCGAGCGTTTCCTACATAAAATGCACCGTTCCACAGCTGTCCGATTGCTCTTACGCTTATGCCTGATTTTGCGGTAAATTCGGGCGTTTCAATAAATGCAAACGGATTTGTATACCGCGACTGCACTTGATACCCTCCGATGTCCAACGGCTGAGAGAAACCGTCTGTCGAAATCGTGCGGTCTTGGTTTATTGCCATTCTCTCCGCCTCTGCCGGGCTGATGTCGGGCGATAAATACAGGAAAACGGATGTTAAAAGCATTATCTTGTCGTGCGTGTTTTCATGGTTTTTGAACGCAATGTTAAATGACGGGTTCGGCCTGTCGTCAAAATAGAAATCAAAATCATGCATTGTGTTCCTGAAGAAAACAAGCCCGATATTCTCGCTGTCTGTAAAATTTATCGTGATTTGCGAATACGTTGTATTGCCGAACTCAACATTTTCCACCTCGCTGATTGTCATGGGCAAGTTGCGATAATTGAAATCGTCGGCAAGTGCGGCGCGCAGTTCTTCTGCGGGATTTTCGGGATAACAGTAGTCGCCGATAATCATCGCATTTGTTGGTACATAGTCGTTTTCGGGCGTGTCAGCGGAATCGCTTTGAAATGTCTCGCCGAACGGAATATTCCGATAATAATCCTGTTCCGATGCCGTGTTTCCGCAAGCTGTAAGTAGTATTGCAACCGCAGCAATCGTACCGGTAATTTTATTTCTCATATCATTCATCTCCGTTCAAAAATTTGTCTGACTCTCGGCACAACATAACCGCTGCCGCCGCGCCCTTGTACATCTTCAACCATCGAAACGACCAACAAAGGATTTTCAGCATTTTCATCGGCCGTAAGCAATACAAACCAACCGAGTTCCCTTCCGTCCTCATCGCCCTGTGCATCCTTTAATTCTGCTGTTCCTGTTTTGCCGGCAAGCACCGTGCCGGGAATCCTTGCATTGCGCCCTGTTCCGTAATCTACTGCGAAAATCAGACTTTTGAGAACGACACCGGCTGTTTCGGGTGAAAAAGCCCCCTGAATCCATATTTGCGGAGAACCGACCGATTGTTCCGCAGGCGGCTCGCCCGTGCGCCCCGGGTAGGGATTTTCAAGTACCAAACGCGGCTCCAAGATATTGCCGCCCGTAACAAAAGCACCGTATATCACAGCTAAATGAACGGGGTTCATAAGTATTTCGCCTTGTCCGTATCCGCTGTCAGCCAATTGAATGTCTGATGAAAATTCGCCCGACCTTGAAACGATAGAAGAAAACATTCCATACTCAAACGGGATTCGTTCCCCGAAACCCAACCCTCGCAGACCACCGGCAAACGACTCTGCGCCGATTCGCAAAGTGGCTTTGGCAAAATAAATATTATCAGACCACGCCATAGCATTATTCAGATTTGCGGGTTCGTTATATTCCCGCACCGTTGTTACAAAGAATCTTCCCCAACTTTCGTTTAATTGCCAACGAAGCCCGCTGCGACCAAAATCCTCATCCGGGTGAAAATATCCTCCGTCAACACCGATTGCAGCGGTTACTGCTTTCATTGTAGAACCGGGGCTGAATGTTGCTCTGAAACGGTTAAACAGAGGAAGGTTTTCGTCCTCGTTAAGTGCTGTCCACATTCCGGTTGTCATACCGCGCACAAAGTCATTGGGGTCATACGAGGGCGAGCTTACAAGGGCAAGAACTTCGCCGGTAAGGGGATTTGTTGCAACAGACGCGCTCTTATCTTCGGCAAATATTTCATAGAGTTGCCTTTGAATATCTGCGTCAATCGTCAGGCGTATATCACTGCCGTTTTCCGCCGGCAGCATTGCCAATGTTGTTGTTCTGTTGCCTTCGCTGTCGATAATAAAAATTTCTCGTCCGTCTGCGGCACGGAGTACATCTTCATATATTCTTTCAAGCCCTGCTCTGCCGATTACGCTGTTCATATGGTAGCCGTAATCTCGAAGGGCTTCGAATTCTTCCGCGTTGATGTTTTGAATATATCCCACTAAATGGGCGGCACTTCTCCCTAAGGGATAATATCTGACATGAGCGGTGTTTATCAGAATGCCCTGAACAGTTAATAATTCGTTTATTAACTCCTGCGCATCTCCGGGAATCATTCTTAATTGAACAAATACGTCATCCCTGACATAAGAAGCGTTCAGCCTTCGCATTATAAATTCCGGTGTCACGTCCAATAATTCTGCAACTTTGGCTAAATCTTCCTCGTTATATATGAATGCAGTTTCGGGTACATTATCGCCGGTCTCGTATAACTCGCTGTCGCCCGATATCCCGGTTTCAACTTCGTCATCAGGAACTTCTTCTCTTCTCATTCTTCCCGGCACAAAACCAACCGCAGCGGCAGTTCCCGGACCTGCAAGCATTTCTCCGTTTCGGTCAAGGATTCGCCCGCGCTCCGCCGGTAAAACGCGCACCCTTACCCTGTCGCTTTCACCAAGCTCGGGAAAAATTAAACCGGACGTCCAGTTCAGCCTGTATTCATTGCCTGAACTCAGCTCGAAAACCGCCCGTCCGTTATGGGATATTTCGCCTGCAACCGTATTCATTTGCAGTGTGTATAAAACAAATTTTCGCCCCGGTCTTTCGGGAAGAGTTTCTGTTCCGTTGATTGTTACGGTAATATTCCTTGCGCCGATTCCTTCATAGATATTTCGATTCCTCTCAATAAAATCTTCCTGCGAAATCCGTTCTCGGCTCACGCTGTCAAGAAGGCTGTACATTTGCTCAAACCGACCGCTTTCTATATAGGAAAAATATCTGCGCAAAATTTCATCGGGTAAAACCGGCTCAGTTGTTGCAGAAACATTAAACAAGCTCACAGAATCCGGCGAACGCAAAAAAACGCCGGCTACAGCTACTGTCGCAATGATTATTGCGGCAAACAAAAATGCCGAACGCTTTTTTGAGATGCGCAGGGGTTTTCGTTTGCGCCGCCTGCCGCGCCTCGGATTTACAGGTGATTGTTGCGGGTATCTTTGGTTTTCCTCACCGGGTCTGCGCATAAATAACCCTCCCCCTTATTTCTTACGAGTGTAGTATTTTTTTGATATTACGCGCGTAAGAAATAAAAGTCAAGCGTTTTTCCGGGAATCCTTCAAAAAATTTGGCTAAAAAATACCCTTGTATTCCAAAATATCCAAAGTGATTAGTGAAGCGGCACTGCCGCCTGCATCCGAGTCACCTTGAACATATGTTGCAAAAAAGAATGTGTTGCTGTCCGCTTCAACAAATCCAATGAACCAGCCGTTCACAGCCCCGGTTATAATCCCTGTTCCGGTTTTGCCCGCAAGCATAACCCCGTCTCGCTCAGCCAACTGCAATGCATCTTTAATCGCGTCTGTGTGCCTTGCTTCAAATATTGTATTCCCTTGGTGCAAATCTCTCAAAATTCTGACTTGCTCAACAGGCGATATTCGCAATGACGATTCAGCCCAAAAATCCGTTACGCCGCCGGAAAGATTTCGATTGCCGTAGGACAATTGTGCCAGGTACGAATACAGTTGTTCAATACCTGTTTGCCTGTCGAAATCTTGAAAATACCAATTCACGGAACTTTGCATGGCCGAAGCCAGATTGTGGTTTTGATTCCATGATTCAAAAGGATGCAACGTGCCGTCCCACTCGCGCCCTGTATTGTCCGAATCTAAAATACCCGTCTCCATGGCAATAAGAGCACTGAAAATTTTATATGTTGAATTTGGCGACACTCTCGTTACACTCATACCTCTGTTGTGAATTGTATATGCGCCCTCATTTAAATCATACAAAACAAAACTGCCTTCAAGCCCGTCAAAAAAATCGGATAAATCGCTGTATGTTACATTCTCTGCACGGAAGATAAAAATGTCATCTCCGGTATTTGCAAATGCGGAAACTACAGGTATTTTGCACATAACAAGAATCCCCATCAGCACGAAAATACAAATACTTTTCGCCCGAAGCAGACTTGTTTCTTTCACGTATGAAGCGATGTGCTTAACTCGACTTACAATTTGCGGCTTTGAACCGCCCATTCTCGTGATGAACAAAAGCGCGGGCGAGCGGGAAAATTTGCTCACGAAATTCAGCAAGGCTCGTCCGTAGTCAGTACGTTGCTCCTTGGGGAGCATTTCCAACACAAAGGCATCACACGCTAATTCTCTGTCCAACCGCATTCGCTTAAAAGCGATATGAACTAAGGGATTAAACCAAAACAAAATTTGAAACAGACACATGATGCCGTTGACTTGAATATCTCTTTTTTTGCAATGAGCCAACTCGTGCAATATGGCATAACGCGCATCGCTCGGTTTCATTTTCGTTGCGGGCAATATGATTACAGGTTTGAAAAATCCCATCGTCATCGGCGTATTTACAATTACAGATGTGCCTGTAAGTACATCTCGCTTAACACCTGTTTCTTCCTTGCAACGAAAAAACAAAGAAAGAAGCTCATCGTCTTTTATCGGCTTTACTGATTCACTGATTAAACGCAGCTTTCGATTGCACAACAAAGCGAGTCCTGCTGAAAAGATAACTCCTGAAATCCATAAACCGCCTGCAATTAAAGGAATATACCCCGGCGCAGAACTGTCTGCCGCTAATGCAAAATCCTGAAGCCAACCGTTGCTGTAGGCTGCAACAAGTTCTGCACTGCTCGGGCTTGATGTTGCCGGCACGTTTCCGGCGTTGCGGATAACCCGACTTCCCGAATTAAATAAGGAAAAAAAACCTCTCGGAATGAGAGGAATTGCCAACAATGCAAAATATAAAAATCCCAAATTATATTGCCCTCCGGCAGACAAATGTTTTTTCAGGCAACTTTTTACAATCAAAACAAGCACCATGCCAATCGAAGACACAAAAGTTGCCGCCATAAAGTGGAATGTAAATGAACTCATCGGCACTACCGCCTTTCCGGTAATCTTTCGTCTAAAATTTTTCTTAACGCAACAATATCATCTTCGGAAAGTTTATCTTGCTCCAATAAATTCACAATCATTGAATCCAATGCACCATCATAGAACCGATTAAGGAAATTGTCGTTTTCTTTTGCCAAGATGTCGGATTCTTTTACGAGAGGCGTGTAAACAAAAACACGTCCGTTTTTTTCGTGTTGCAACGCGCCTTTTTTTACTAACCGCGAAAGCAACGTGTGTATGGTTTTGGGTTTCCATGACGAAGATGCTTCCAATTTATCAACAACCTCGTTAGTATTCAGGGGAACGCCTGCCGCCCAAATTATTTTCATTACCTGATATTCAGCATCCGAAATTTCAGTACCGGATTTCATAAATACACCTCCCGTTCTTACACGTGTAATATTGTACGCAATGATATGATAAATCGTCAAGACCGCCAACCTTGCTATCGCACTTACGAGAATTGTGCAAAAACAAAAACTTGACGAAGTTCACAGGTTTGGGCGGATTCGTGCAATGTCAATATGAACGATTCCAGGAAAAATTCCAGGAAAAATTCTCAGAACCGTTCCGGATAACATGGTATGAAAGTTGAAGTATACTTGCCCTGCAACCGAGAAATTACGCAGTCGCTTCTATGCCAAAGGACGTATTTGCCATCTCAGGAAGGGGTTCGCCCTGAAACTGACCGCACCGCTCCGTGCCGAAGCCGCTGTATAACGGTTGCACCTTGTAACACCGCAACACCATGC